>JGI994J12354_10001161_pt1 | contig 26773 bp, 21 predicted proteins | sample IntmicLarv3ML3BL_FD_12354 | JGI IMG/M metagenome (IMG submission 12354)
GCTTATCTGTTTTATGATAAGCAGAATAACTGTATTTCAATCCACGCGGCTCCGCGAGCCGCGACGTCGCGGTGACGGGGATTTTTGTCGATAGCTCTTTATTTCAATCCACGCGGCTCCGCGAGCCGCGACAATATCATTTACAGCTCTTTTGGTGTAGAAAATGATTTCAATCCACGCGGCTCCGCGAGCCGCGACAGACCAATACGGAACCTGCGTTGCCGTTCATGCTATTTCAATCCACGCGGCTCCGCGAGCCGCGACCGCATAAGGCATTGCGCCTGCGGCCATACACGCATTTCAATCCACGCGGCTCCGCGAGCCGCGACAGCAAAAATGCACAAATAACTATCATTTTTTCGTTCTGTGCACTCTTGCAAATGTATATTTTTGCTAAATTTCAACTTTTTTCGCCTTTTCAAGAGCCAAAATCACTCGAAATCGCGCTAAAATCTGGTGCGAACCTCTTAGGGAATCTATGGGCACTTCATCCTCGCACCACTAAATAATCATAACTTCTTCAGGGTCATACGTAGATTTACAACCAAAATGCTCAATTCGCTTACTGTAATTGTTCCCAAGGTTATAAAATCGCAAGCTGTCCCGTTCCGTGTCCATAACGGCGCACAACTTCGCCTGCAAACTGCGCGCTTGTGCGGCATCAAGTTTGCATTCAAAGACAGAATTTTGCACACGCTGCCCATAATTTACACAAAGTTTCGCAATCTGACGAAGCCGCTTGCGACCGGCAGCAGTTTCTGTATTCACATCATACGTTATCAAAACAAGCATATAATCACTTCCACAAAAACGGAGGATACAGATCTAAGTCTCCGCGCAAATAACGTGCAAGCAGGAGCGCTTGAATGTACGGAACCATACCCCATTCCAGTTTTTCCTCTAAGTACGGGTGTGTCAGCAATTCCTTTTTCTTCTCCTGCCAGTGCTTCAGAAATGTCCGGCGTGGCTGATCCCGCATCAAAACAGCACCGCTTTCACGAGTTTCAAAATCAGCTGCCGAGAAAACGCGGTTGTTTATGAGCCTAAGCACGAATCTGTCCGCCATCAGTGGGCGAAGCTCCTCCATTAAGTCAAGTGCAAGCGACGCACGCCCGGGATGGTCACGGTGAAGGAATCCAACGTAAGCATCAAGCCCAACACTTTCAAGCGCTGATGCACAATCGTGCGCAAGCAAGCTATAGGCAAATGAAAGTAGTGCATTGAACATATCAAGAGGCGGTCTGCGGCTTCGCCCAAGAAAATAGAAATTATCCTTTTCATTCAGAATCAGTTCATCAAGAACACTGAAATACGCGCTTGCCCCCACGCCCTCAAGCCCGCGGAGGGAATCCAGCGAGCGCTCCGCCAAAATGCGCGGTAACAGGTTCTTAATATGCTCCGACGAGCTCTTTAGCTTTTCCGCGTTAACGCGTAGCTTGTGGTCACGTATCGTCCGCTCAATACTCCAGCGCGAGTTATAGAGCTTACCATATATCATCGTTCCCGCGATTTTACAGCTCTCCTGCAAATCGTCCGCAACACGATATTGAGCCCGGCGAAGCAGGACATTCCCATTATTCTCACCTGTAATTCGCGCCAAAAACTTTCCACGAGGCGAGCATAGCGCAAATCCAATTCCGCGGTCGGCGCAAGCGCCCATCAGCGCGGGGCTTGCGCCCGCATAGGAAAATGACACGACATTGCAAAGAGTATGCAACGGATATCGTGTAACGACCTGCTGTTCACGGTTGGCAACAATGTTTTCACCGTCAAGGCTTAGATAAATATCCTCCGAGGTAACGAAAAGTGTATTCAACAGACGTTTCATATCCGCACCTCCAAGCTGTCGCGCAGATAATCACTAACCGCCCGATGATTCATAAGCTTCGGCACACACAATTCATTCAGCGAACAAGCCTTGCACGATTTCGTCATCTTAACTCGCGGAGTGTGCCCCCGCTTGTACAGCGCATGCATCTCCGTCAATCTGTCGCGGACACATTGCCGTAGCTCCTCGGTGAATTGAATGACCTCTCGCCGCCGCGTTTCGCCGAAGAAGAGTGCGCCCTCGGGAATTTCGCAGCAGAGCATATCCTCTAAACACATCGCCTGACAACAGAGCTGTAATCGATCCCCGCTCCGCTCATTCGGCGAGCCGCGCTTGTACTCAACGGGGTACGGTTGCCAAGTTCCCGCCCGCCCGTTGAGCGCAATGCCATTAGCACTGCGCTGAAATTCCACAACATCACACTCACCGGATACTCCAAGCGTCGACGAAAACACGTTCATTCCGCGAGTTGTTATGCGGTCACCGCGGCTCTCATTAAAGCCTTTGTCATGCGCATTTTCGTGCATTAAAGAACCGTCAACAGTCCGAAAATTCTCCGCCCACTGTTCTTCGATATGTATCAGCGCCCACCGTCGACGGCAAAATGTAAAATGCTGTAAACCCGATATTTGCAGGAAATCTTCCTCTTTATAATCCATCAATAATTTCGCATTTCAAGCCCGAAAGCTCGTCATAACGGATATACTTGTCCAAATCTGCAATATCCTCCGCTGTGAGCTCAATCGGAATCTCAACTTTCACCGAGTTATGCACTTTCGCCGCAGAGTACTGCCCTATCGCACAGTTGTGCTCCCACCAGAACAGCTTTGCAACCTGCATCGAACCATCGGGACGCGCGGCGGATGAATCGTTGATAAACAGCGTTCTAAGGCACTCTTTTATGATGTCCGCATCGCCGCCCGTAAAACCTGTTTTTTGCGCAAGCTGAATGTTAATCGAGCCCTTGATTTTGTATACTCCAAACCGCACAAAATGCTTCATTCCCATCGTGTCAGAGCTACGTTTATCACTTGGCTCACTGTTGACGCTTTTCGTAATCTGAAGCGACTCAACCTCGACGGGCGTAACACTGACTGCCTGATGAATCGACACCGGACCGCGCACACCGATTGAAACACCGCTCTTTTCGTTGGACTTAAATGCAAAGAGCTGTCCGAAAGCACGCACATCCAACCACTTTTCGCAAGCAATTCGTGCATACTCTGATTCAGCACTAATCTTACCTACATCGGCAACCGCGCGCTCACTCAAGCTCTTAAAGCCATCGTCACAACGGTCGGCGGACTGCACAAAGACTGCATTTCCAAGGTCCTGCATGCGATTACGAATCTTTCTTTTGATTGATACATCAGACATTTCACCGAATCCGTTAAAGTCGGTGCGCGGGCGGTTTCCGTTAAGCGGATCTCCGTTCGGATTCGCCATATTTACCGTAACAATTGCGACAAAGTCGATTTTATTCTGCAGATTCATTTTGATTTTCCTCCTTATTTTTGCTCTTATTTTTTTCAAAAATTGCGTTGCGCTGGTGCGAGTAACCAATAAGGTAAACAGGGTCAAGCGGTTTGTCTAAATCGGGGTCATTCCAGTCGATATGCTCCATAATTTCATCTATCAGCTTCACATAAAATTTTCGCCGCGCCGGGCTCTTTCCAAGCTTCGTCAAGTATGGATTCAAGCGCTCCCTAATGATTTGCCAGGTGCTGTTCGGCCTGCGTGAAAACGTCGACATAAGCCTCTGCGCACTCGTCTCGCGGTTGTCGTCACTGTCGGTAAACGTCTGCCCCTCCGCAAGCTCTGCGACCGCTAAAAGCCTTCCGAAGAGATAGCTTCGATTTGTGCTTGTAACATCAAGTTTCAATTCCCAAACCTCCTTATTGGTTTTGTCAAAATAATATTTTCGCAATGCGGCACACGCCGCCGTAAGTACACGATAATAATTGATTCGCAAATATTTGCCGGAGTTCGGCGGGCTCTCAACAACCCTATACGCCATCGGATTCGACGCCTTAGCTGTCAAGGCACGAATAATATCAAGCGGCAAGTGCTGCTTTTCGGTGACACAGCTCACCAGACGCTGAACATGCTCACGAATCACATTTCCATCAGCTTGAACGTACTTGCCCTTTGCGGTGTCGCGCTCACTGCCGAATGCAAGATTTATGATTTCACGCAGTGAAATAGATCTTACCGCGCCATAGCTAATCCAGCAAAATGTATTGTACCAATGCTCTAACCTGTCGAAAAAGTCGGATGCCCGAAGCTCGTTATAATAAGTTATTGATAGGCGTCCCGTCGTCGCCGCGTCGATTGCCGCTATTATAATCTCTTTCTCCGGCGGCAGGGCGAGCTTATACCCCTCAATCGACTTTGATAACTGCAACTTATAGCTTGTGATACTCGGTGAGTCGCTTTTGTCATCATACGTCATAGTCAAGTATGCCGGAGGCGGCACGACAAATCCCTCGGGATTCCAACATATGAACGTCCTGCCGCCCTTGTTGTCGCCCATATATACGCCATCGTTTGCCGCAATCCACCGCAGTGCCGAGTGCACCTTTTGCGAGGCGGCGTACCCCACAGAATACGCCTGCTCCGATTGCTTGAAGCGTCCTCGATATGTAAATCCCGAACTGTCGTTCGCCGAAATTAGCTTTGCACTGTTGTTAGATGCAAGAACGCCTTTCGGGTGCATATCACACAGCATATCCTCCTCGCCGGAAATCATACAGATAGCTCGCGGTGCGCCGGCGCACGTTGCGTTATAGTAGGCTATAAAGCTCTCAAACAGCGATTGGTCGGCCCAAGCCGCTGTCGGCTCAAACTGAGCAACGCGCCAGCGGACAAGGCACTTGGCGTACTCAATCGTCTCAATCTTCCCATTTGTGAGTGCTCCGGACTCGTCAACAGCAACAACCTCTGCCGCGGCTAAGTCGCGGATTATCGTCCCGCCGGTTATATAGCGCAAAATCGCCTGTACCTTCGGGTGTGAAAACTCAGAATTCGCCCACGCCTGAAGCTGTTCAAGGTACGCCGCATGCTTACCCTCGCCAAACGACGCAAGATAGCGGAGCTGGTCACTTATCGGGTGCGCGCGAGTATTATCGCCCGTCCTGTTTCCCGATTCAAGCGTCACGGGTATTATCGTCTTTGCGTCTGCTTTCGGAATTGCCTTTGCCCCGACAAATTCGCCCGAGGCATTGATTGTAATCTCAATCTGCGCATTTTGCGGAAGATGTGAAACCGGAGTCAGCGGCTCTTTGCCCGTTTCTGCAACACCGGACAAATGCGCCGCGCTTTCAAATGTGCGGTAAGCGGTCTGCAAAACACCCATTAGACCACCTCCCCGAATTCACGCAGTCCGGTGAAGTTATTATGCTCATCTCCGAACGGCTTAATGCCCATATCGCGTACAGCTCGCGCGATTGCGCACTCCTCCGGCGGTAGGAATTCAATGATACCACGGCGCATTACGGGATACCAAAAGCGAACCGTCATCTTGTCAGCCGTCTCCGGCGAGTATGCCTCATCTGCATATGTAATTCCGTGGTAGGTCAACCCAAACGCAAGCTGCTCCGTCGCGTCATAAAAGCCCTCACCCTCGCCGAAAACGCAGCTTTCCACGTATCCTTGGCACTCCCGCGCGCCAAGGAAAATATCGCGCCGCCCACCGCGCTCTATCATACGTTTTGCGATGTTGTGGTGCTTGTGCTCATCGCGATCGGTTGCAAGCTCCGGACGGTTCTCGTTCCAGATAAAATGCGCACGAACTTGATATCTGCAATTCTTCAAATACGTGTAGTAGGAGAGCTCGTTCCCGCCCCCGTACTTGATTGGACGAACACCCTTAACCTCCGTTTGAATTTGATTCATAACGCGAACTTCATCAATAATCCACGTTATGGTCGGCTTCCAGTAAACGGACGACAAAACGCCTTTTATCGCCTCGTACGTCGGCACTTGCATCGTACATTTCTCTCCGCCGACGCGCATAACCGGGTCTGAGAATAGTGCGTAGTCGCCGAAAAACTCGAACTCCACTGTGTTTCTGTGCTTCATGTTACACCCCCTGAAAATCTAAATTGTCGCCATCAATCGAAAAACCGATTTCGGACGAATAAAAGCCCGGTAAGAGCTCATATACCGTGTCATTTAGGATACTTCTAATACCGCCCTCCCGCGTTAACCGCTCAAGCTCATACGCATAGAGCGATATCATAAAACCTTTTGCGGCGCTTAGCCTTTCGCGGCAAAACGCAAAATCATTCTGCGCCCGGCTCGAGTGCAAATCCGCGATAATCTCCGCGCCCTTTCCGTATGCCACCATGACATCGACCGTGTTGTCATCAAATACGCGGAACTGCTCGCCCGCCGTGCGAAACGCTTGGTATATCTCATATTTATTTCGATTCGTATAGTGCGCTATATATTGAGCGTTACTGGACAGCAACTCATAAATCGTCGTACTCAGCTTCGGCAACGGATAATCCGGTGCGTCACCTTTAACCTCAAAGTATAGCCGGCGGTAGTAGTCGTTCACACTCTCAATCGAGGATAAATCGCCTCCGTAACTCTCAGGATTCACCTTAAAGTTCTCCATAACGGACTCCGCCGCGTTCTGCGCCTGCGCAATCTCCAGCAAGCGGCTGAGCTTTTCATTTCTTATATTGATTATGTAAACGGGAGAAATCCGCCCAAATTCACCACTGCGGTTACAACGCCCCGCCGCTTGAATCACATTATCAAGCCCGGCGGAAACACGCATAACACAGGCGAACGAGAAATCCACGCCGGCCTCTACAAGCTGTGTCGCAACGCAAATAATCCGATTTCCGGATTTAAGCTGTGCGTTAATCTCCGCAAGCGTCGCCAAACGGTGCGCCGGGCACATATAGGTAGACAAATGGAAAACCGGACTCTCCGCCGAACCCCGAATCGTCTTATATAATGTTCTCGCCTCCGCTTTAGTGTTGCAAATCAGTAGAGTGCTACCCTCCGCCCGCGAATTTTCAAGCGTCATATCCGAAATCTCATCGAGCGTGTATCCGGCGGGCTTTCGCTTGTCGACTATCTCAGTGCGCCGAAAAACTTTATATAGCTCCTCATCGAACGGAATTATATCCGGCGGAGATTGAAACCGTAGCGGGCGCGAGACAGTCTCAAGACAGGGGTGCGTCGCCGAGCAAAGGACGATTGTCGCCCCACACACACCCGACAGAAAATTCATCGCAGTATTAACCAGCGATAGCATATTGCGCGGCAGTGACTGTATCTCGTCAATGACAATAACGCTGTCCGCCAGCGCATTCATACGGCGGATTGACGAGGATTTCCCCGAGAACAGTGTATTCAATAGCTGTACGAGCGTCGTTATTATGATAGGAGCCTCCCACGTCTCAGTTAAAAGCTCCGCTGTGTCGAGCTCGTCCAAATCTCCGCGCTCCCGAACCACGTTCGAATGATCTTCACAGATAATGCTGTCGTCATCGACATATTCCCGAATCACCTTAGCATTTTGCTCAAGCACAGACAACAGAGGCGTGACAAGAATAATGCGCTTTTTGTGATGCTTTGCCGCTGTTGCAAGCGCATAGCGCAGGCTCGCCAAGGTCTTTCCGCCTCCCGTCGGAACAGAGAGCCGATATGTTCCCCCGCCCCGGCTCGCCGCCGCGCGGCAACGGTCAGATATAATAGTGCGAACCTTAAATATCTCCTCGTCTTGAGGAAACTCCGAAAGCTTCGCTTCAACGGCTTTAAGGCGGTCACGCCAAAGCTCGCTCGAGGCAGTACGCACTTCAAGCGATATACCATTCATAAACTCCGCCGTATCCCGACGATCGCCCGCAATCACGGCCGAGAGTAGCATACGCGTGGCAAGCGACATGCAAAATTGAACCTCTTCTCGGCTTTTGCACAATTGCGCAACAAGCGCTGTCAACTTTGCAAGGTCTTTCTCAGTTTCATTAAAAAGCTCGTCCAACTCGCAAAAAGGCACGCCGAATTTTTCAAAATTCGCTACTGCCTCTTCATAGTGAATGCCGTCTTTTTTCAATCGGTGCTCATATCCGTCCGCACCGCCCGCACCGACGCAGTCGAACAGCCTGTGATGCGAGCCGATTGCAACGGCAATCATCTCACACGCCAAGCGCCGCCACGGATTGTCAGATTTATGCCACCGCTCGATTACAAAGCGCACACCCGCAAAGGTATGATTAACGCTCCCGCGAACAACAGGCTCACCGCGCGCCGCCTTTTCGATATATTCCTTGAAAGACGATATATACTTCCCCACGTCGTGGAGTAGCCCCGCCAGCCTCGCAGCATTTGCCAACAGAGGAATACTATAATCCGCCGCATAGCGTGCACAAGCCTCGCTGTGTTCCGAAACGGTTTGCACAATCGGAGCTTCTCGATCTATAATTCTTATATGGGCCGGATATTGCATTGTATCACTTCCTTTTTGCAATCGCGTTTTTGAATTCAATTCATATCACGAAGTGTATTATACACAATTTTTTATAGTTGTCAACACCCAAATTCAAAATATTCTTTCTCAATTTTTTCAACATAAAAATTCTTGCAAAATATTCATTCATGTGTATAATAACCATGTCATCGTGTCATTCTATGACACATGCGGATTGAAATATATCTCGGAGCATATTCCCAAAAACCCAAGCGCCCCCGACTTTACGTCGGGGGCGCTTAACGTATTTATACAAGTTACATTTTACCGTGCTCGCCCAGCAATTCGAAGTGGTGCTTGTTATATTTAAGCAACCCCTGTTTTTGCATTCGGCTAAGCTCGTGCGACAGTGCGCTTCTATCAATGCAAAGATAATCCGCAAGCTGTTGGCGCGAATACAGAATATCAAACGAGTTGCTTTTTGCCTTTTGCGCGCATTTTGAGAGGTATAAAAGCAGTTTATCGCGAATACTTCTCTGTGTGACGTATATCATCTTCTCAGTGAGCCGAACAATTTTCGTTGACACGATGCTCAGCACATTTCTAACCAATTGCATATGGCATTCACATTGCTTCGGACAGGTCTCAAAGAGCGTTTTCGGGTCAATCTCAAGAATAACGGAGTTTTCAGCGGCAACCACGCTGACTAAATGCGATTCCATAGCGGAAAAAACGTATGCCTCGCCGAACAGTATATCCTTACCCATGACCTCGATTATCGAGCGGTTTCCCCAAAAATCCTCGTCAAGGATATGAACACTGCCGGAAATAATGTAGTAGACGGAACGCACATCGTCCCCCGTGTGGAAAATGAACGAGCCGCGCTCGTACACTCTTTCACGCGCGGTGATGCACTCACCCATCTTTTGTATGTCCTCGTCAGTCAGACCACGAAATAAAGTGGTTCCACGCACCGAGCTTGGCTTTAATTCCATAATTCCTCCATCCCCGTGTGAAATACCACCGACTTATCAAACAAATTATATTATACTGCAATCGCAAAGTCAATATTGACATTTGCAAAAATATTTAATACTTCGTGTGAAATACCACCGACTTATCAACACAGCGAATGTATTATGAATATGCTTCCCCTTTACTTGCCCTCTCATTTGGAAACTAATCGCACCTTGATTGAGAGGGCATTCTTTTTAATAATAAGCAAAATGTTGGAGTACAGACAAGGGTCCGTTATTACGGGATACCTTTGCCTGCACTTCAGTATTGGCATTATTACCAAAGGCATTTTCAGAATATGAACAATCCATGACGCTTCTGTAAACATTCTAAAAAACGCAGTATTTCCAGTATATATCAGTATGCTTTTCGTTGATTTTTCAAATAAAGTATTGTATACTTAGCGTGCTTAAAAGAAGCTGTTTTCAACTTATTTTTGAGCATCTATCATAACAAAAGAAAGGACTAAAATATGAAAACAAAAAAGTTAGTTTCAGTTTTACTTATCATTGGAATACTCCTGACACAGCTCTCAGTTTTCGCCGTCGCCTTAGATGATTTACAGATTTCAAAGGATCTCGAAAAGGTCGTCGGAGTCCCTGACAGGTACACGGTAAAATTTACCATTCCGAACAAAAAGATTGTCGAGGACATGGCGATTGAGGTCGTCATATTAATGGACAAATCGAGCGTCGCGAATCTAAGCGACCTCAAGGACGAGGCGGCTGATTTGATAAACAAGATGGCGGCTTCTACGCGCCCCGCGGGGCATGAGAACGGCGGGCTTGAGATTTATCTTGCCGTTGTGTGGTTCTGCGGCTACGCTTATGATGCGACAGACGGCTTTTTGAAGATGAGCGTCCCCGCGAACGTCACAACTGCAATCGACGCGATTCAAGACCATGATAAACTAAGCGGCACAAGCTTCCATACCGGTTTGCTGCTCGCTCAGGAGATTCTTGAAAACGGTGCAAACGGTGTCGCGGACGAGAATAAGCACTTAATCATCGTCAGCGATTTTGGCGGATATATGGTAGTCGACAGCGAAACACCTGTCGAAAATCAGATTAACTATTTCGAGCTTCTTCATAAAATCGGCGACCCGGTGGTGATGGCTCGCGGACTTAAGGGTATGGTTCGCTGGATGAACGTCAACGGAACTATGACATACCGCGCCACTCAAATGTACAATGACGAGAGTACGCTCACCTCCGCAACAACGGGTCTCGGCGCGCCCGAGGTTGCCGCTCTGCTGGACAGCAAGACGCTGTTTCACGGCGTAACGTCCGGCAAGCGTACTTATAACGGAGTTGACTACGACTGGTTAGAGTATTTCGGACCCGAAACCGGTTATTATGAGGTAAAGTATATAAGCACCGCAACCGGCGCAAGCGTCGATTCAACGGCGTTCCCCCTCGACCCCGCAGCGCCGCTTCATACGGAGTACCCCGCTCCCGCGGGCGTTGACATCCCGAACCCGTATGAGATTTCAATTTACGCATGTGCTAATGTAATACGCGAGATGAAGGCGGACGGCTATAACCTGTATGCAATCACAACTCCTTATTACAATCCCACGATGTCGCAGTATTTCTATATCCGCGCGTTCCAGCAGTGGTTCAGCGCCGAGATTGGCGAGCGTTTCCACCTTCAAGGCACCCTGCCTGTTGACCCAAACGACAATACGGATAACGTAAACAACCTGCACTCAGCGTTTGACGGCATAAAAGGCAGAATATTCTACGAGCTGTCAAGCGGCACACTCGCCGACTTCATAAATACGGACGATTTCAAGGTTATCAAGCCTCCGTCAGCGGACACGCCCGTCAAATTAAAGTACGGCACGGATATTCTGGTCGGCGTCACAACTTTAAACACCGCGCAAAAGACAGTAGTTGAGTATATTGACTCCGTCAAGGGCTACGATTTTGAGCTCACGTACGAGTACGGAATCTCATACCCCGCAGCGGATTCCGGTACGGCAGATAAGGTCACGTTGAAAATCAATACACCGGTTGACATTGAAAAACCGCTGTTTCTCTACTATGATGTCGAGCTTGTCAGAAATACAGCGCCCGGACATTACATCGTAAGCCCGAACCACTTCGCGGACTTGAATTATCAGGATTCCGACGGTGTGCCGGAGCATATCATCCTCCCGAATCCGGAGATTGACTATCTTGTCACCGCCCCGGGACCGCATAGATATACGGTAACGTACCACGCAAACGGCGGCAGAGGCACGCTGATTGACCCGAACAGCCCGTATCTGCCGGGCGCGACGGTCACAGTCCTCTCACCGAGCGGCAAAATCACCCGCGAGGGCTATAAATTCCTCGGCTGGAGCACAAGCTCCGGCGGAGCCGTAGGCTATCAGCCGGGTAACACGTTTGTGATTAACAGCAATATAAATCTCTATGCCAAATGGGAAAAGCTTGACGAGCCGGGCGACGGCGACGTGACGAAGCCCCTCCCGCCTGAGGGTGAGTGGGAGCTGAATCTCGACGACCATTACGCCTATATAATCGGCTATCCCGATGGCGAGGTAAAGCCCGGCGGCAACATCACACGTGAAGAGGCAACGACGATTTTCTTCCGCCTGCTCACCGAGGCCACACGGGCGCAGTTACTCTCATACAGCAATCGCTTCGGCGATGTCGCCACGGAACGCTGGTCAAATACGGCTATCTCCACACTTGCCGGGCCGAAGATTGTAGAGGGCTATCCCGACGGCAGCTTCAAGCCGGCAAACAAGATAACCCGCGCCGAATTCGCGGCTCTGGCGGTCAGATTCGACACACGCAAAATTGACGAGCGCCTAACGTACCCCGACACAGTCGGTCACTGGGCGGAGGAAGCGATAAGCCGCGCGACGTACCTCGGCTGGGTCGAGGGTCGCCCCGACGGCACTTTTGGACCGGACGATTACATCACACGTGCCGAGGTTGCAACGTTCGTCAACCGCATGCTGCTCCGCCTGCCGCGTGATGAGGACGCATTGCATGAGGATATGATAAAGTGGCCGGATAACAGTAATAAACAGGCATGGTACTATCTCGCGATACAGGAGGCAACGAACTCCCACACGTACAATTTCATTGACGACTCGCTCATCCATGCCGAGTGGAAATCAATTATCGAAAATCCCGACTGGCTACAGTACGAACGCCGCAGATAAATCTATCATCGCAAGGTCAATATTCAGCTATAACAAGAAACGCCGAAATCAGTTTGATTTCGGCGTTTTTTCTGCCCGCAGATTCACGTTTTCGCGCTGCCGCGACAGATATCGGCAAAGCTCTCGCCGCCGCGCCTGCAAACGCGATAAGACTTGACTTTTTGCATTGAAATTGTTACAATATTTCCCACAGCCGATGTATATCGACGCGAAAGGAATCGTACCAAAATTGATTCAAATTAATGTTTTGGAGTATTTAGAGCACACCGCCGCCCGCCTGCCTGACAAGACGGCTCTGACGGACACCGTCCTCGCCGTAACATTTGCAGAGCTTATGCTAAGTGCGCAGGCGATTGGCAGTCACATTGCCTCCAAGTGCGGAGTTACGGGGCGACCCGTCGTCGTGCTCGTCGACCGCAATGTTGAGAGTATAATTGCTTTTATGGCCGTTCTTTACAGCGGCAATTTTTACGTGCCCGTCGATATCCAAACACCACCCGAGCGTCTTGAAAAAATGCTCGCGACAATAAATCCCGCCGCCACGGTTTTCATATCAGAACCCTCAGACGCATTGCAAAATCTAAATTTCGGCTCACCTATCCACTTCGCAAATGCTGTCGCGGCAAAAATCGACACCGCCGCTCTTGCGCAGATTCGCCGCGCACAGATTGACACCGACCCCGCGTATATGATTTTCACCTCCGGCTCAACCGGCGTACCGAAGGGCGTTGTCATTCACCACCGCGCACTGATTGACCTTGCGGAGTGGCTCGCGGACTGCTTCGGCTTCACCGAAAATGAAATCATCGGCAATCAAACGCCGTTTTACTTTGACGCGTCCATCAAGGACATTTACACAACGATAAAAACGGGCGCGACGTTGCATATCCTGCCAAAAAAGCTGTTTGCAATGCCCGCGCCGCTCATCAGCTACCTGATTGAGGCACGCGTCACAACAATTCTGTGGGCAACAAGCGCAATAAAACTGCTTGCAAACTGCGGAATTTTCGAAAACCTCATCCCGCACAGTATCTCAAAAGTGTTTTTCGCGGGCGAGCTTATGCCCGCAAAGCAGATTAATGTTTGGCGACAAGCGCTACCCGAGGCGCGCTTCATCAACCTCTACGGCCCGACGGAGATAACCGTCGACTGCACGTATTATGAAATTGACCGCGACTTCGCAGATGATGAGAGCATTCCAATCGGCTCCGCCTGCCGCAATAAACACGTTTTCCTGCTGAACGAGCACGGCACTCCATGCGCCGTCGGCGAGGTTGGCGAGCTTTACGTGCGCGGCACAGGAGTTGCGCTCGGCTACTATAATAATCCCGAGCAAACGGACGCGCTTTTCGTCCAGAATCCGCTCAATACAAGCTATCGCGAGATTGTCTACAAAACCGGCGACCTCGCGCATTTCAACGAGCGCGGCGAGCTCGTTTTTAACTCGCGGCGCGACAGTCAGATTAAGCACCTCGGCAACCGGATTGAACTGTCAGAGATTGAGCTTGCGGCAAATTCCCTGCCAAAAGTCCGCCATGCCGTGTGCCTTTACGACACCTCGCGCGAGCAAATTGTGCTGATTTATGAGGGTGATGCAACCCGAAGCGAGCTGGTAAAATCGCTCGGCGCGAAGCTTCCAAAATATATGCTCCCAACGGTTTTCACGCGGCTCGACACTATGCCGCAGAACCAAAACGGCAAAATCGACCGCCGCGAGCTTCAAAGGTTATACGTTGATGGAGCAGATTAACAATGCCGCTCGCTTCAACGAGCTTCTAAAACCGCACCTAAAACGCGGCGTGCGCACGAACAATTTTATGCTGCCGCAGGCATATTTCGAGCTGATTGCAGACAACCGCCTCTTCCTCCTCCCAACGGACGCGGGACTGTTCCTGCTCGTCCGAATGGACGGATATTACCGCTTGTTCTACCATTTTTTTGAGGGTGCGTTGCCCCTAAAAATCGCGGCAGACCTCCCAGTCGTCGTGGAGCTTCCGTATAACGACCGCACAGATACCGTCGCGGAGCAACTCGAATTTCTGCAAAAATGCGGCTTACAGCGCCAAGTCAGCCGAATCCGCCTCTCAGCGGAACGCGAATCGCTCTCGCTACGCGCCACAGCGCCCGTATCGATCGCACTTCCGGAGCAGGCAAACGATATATCCGCTCTCCTACGCACAAACTTTGACCGCCTTTACGGCTTCCTGCCCACACAGGACGAGCTCCGCCGCGCAATCGCCGAAGGGCAAATTCTAATCACCTCAGATGGCGGCAACATCGCCGGCATCCTCCACTTCGCGCCGGAGGGGCGCAATTCCGTACTCCTTCACCTCGCGGTTGAGGAATCATCGCGCGGACAGGGGTTCGCGCAATCCCTTCTCGCCGCGTGGCAAAACGCGACGGATGCACAGCGGCTTTTAATCTGGCTAAACGCCGACAACACCCCCGCGCTTCGCCTTTACGAGCGTTGCGGCTTCGCGCCGGACGGCTTCCGAGCCGAGGTTCTGACGCAACCGAATTAACACAAAATTTCACGCCGGCACAGCCCGGCAGAACGGAGTTCCCCTATGAATCGCGAAAAACTGCTACACATTCTGTCCGACATCCGCGAGGATGTCGACTTCGCCGCAGAGAGTGATCTGATTGAAAACGGTCTGATTGACTCGTTTGACATGGTCGCGCTTGTCGGCGACATCAACAACGAATTCGGCATTGAAATCGGCATTATGGACATCACGCCCGAAAATTTCAACACCGTGGACGGCATTCTCGCGCTGATTGAAAGGCTTCAGGGCTAATAGGTGTCGTACACATCGATTGCGTTTTTCCTATTTCTCGGCATCGTTGCGGTGCTGTATTTTGTTGTGCCGAAAAACCGTCGATGGATTATCCTCCTAGCGGCAAGCTACGCCTTTTACGGCGCAGTCAGCCTCAAATTAATGCTCTTTTTACTGTTCACAACGATTACGACATTCCTCTCGGCGCACCACATCAAACGCGCCGAGGCTTCGCCCGACGACCTCGCGCCCGACGAGCGCAAAACCCAACAAATCCGCATAAAGCATAGAAAAAGACGGAGGCTCGCGCTGTGCCTCGTCGTAAATATCGGGATTCTCGTGTTTTTCAAGTACGCAAACTTCGCTGTTTCCAGCCTCTCCGCACTGTTCGGGCTGAGTGTCGGCGGCTTAAATCTCATCGTACCGCTCGGCATTTCGTTTTACACGTTCCAAAGCGCGGGTTACGTCATAGATGTCTATCGCGGAAAGGTCGCGCCCGACACAAACCTTGCAAAATACGCGCTTTTCGTGTCGTTCTTCCCGCAGATTGTGCAGGGTCCGATTGGTCGCTACGACGCACTCGCGCCGCAGTTGTATGCCGGGCACGATTGGGACGCCATCCGCGCAAAGGACGCGATTCAAATAATGCTATGGGGTCTTTTCAAGAAGCTCATCATCGCGGACCGCGCCGCGGTGCTGGTAAATCAGGTTTTTTCCGACTACACCGCATATAGTGGAGCCATCATGTTCGTCGCGGTTTTGTGTTACAGCGTAATGATTTACTGCGATTTTTCCGGAGGCATTGACATCTCAATCGGCGCGGCAAAACTGCTCGGTATCGAGCTTGAGCCTAACTTCCGTCGCCCGTTTTTCGCCGACTCCGTCGCAGATTTTTGGCGCAGATGGCATATAACGCTCGGCTCGTGGTTGCGCGATTATTTGTTCTATCCGATTTCGCTCTCAAAGCCGATGGGACGGTTCAGCCGCCTCTGTCGCAAGCGATTCGGCAACGATGTCGGCAAACTAATCCCCGCATGCACGGCAACATTTATCGTGTATCTCGTCGTGGGCGCGTGGCACGGCGCGGGCTGGAAATACACGGCGTTCGGACTGTACAACAGCGTCATCATCACGTCCTCGCTCTTCCTTGAAGCGCTCTACTCACGCTGGCGCGGACGCTTCACATTCACCGACGGCAAGACGTATCACGTTTTCCGCGTTTTGCGGACGCTTTTACTTGTCTGCCTCGGGCGGTATTTCACACGCGCGGGCTCGTTCCGCGCGGCACTTTCAATGCTAAAAACGACGTTCACAAGCTTCGGCGTGCGCAGTCTGACTGACGGAACGCTGTTGCGACTCGGACTGACCGGCGTTGATTTTATTATCCTCGGCGCATCGCTCGTCGTGCTCTTCGCGGCGGACGGCGCGACAGAGCGCGGCGTTGACATCAAATCGCGCCTCGATAGAAAACCTTTTGCGTTGCAATGGTTTGTTATACTCGCCGCACTTTGCGCGATTGTATTCCTCGGCATTTACGCCGGCGGTTATATCGACACAGAATTTATCTACGCACAATTTTAGACGAACAGGAGCTCTCCAATGCCCGAAAAAAAACACGCCCGCCTATGGCTGATTGTCTTTTTCTGCACCGCGTTTGTGCTCGCGCTCGCCATCGCGTCGTTTAATTTCATAACGGACCCGTTCGGTGTGTTTGGCGACCGTTTCTTCGACTGGTACGCGTTTAATATGACCCAAAATCCGCGTGTCGCGAAAATCGTCTACATGGATAAAAACTATGAGGAATTCAACGGGTTCATTTTCGGTTCGTCCGGCTCAAGCTCTTACAGCGCAGTGCAGGTGGGTGGTTATGAGGACGCGGAATTTTATAATCTCTTCGTCTACGGCGCGGACATGTACGACACAAAACTGATGATACAGTACGCGTTTGAGCAATACAATGTCGAGCACATTGTATTGAATATGAACCTTATGAATGCGCACAAATACGACACGCCGAAAACGGACGTGACGAAGTATCTGCACGCAAATGCGGACGGTAGCTCCAAGGCGACTTTTTACGCAAACTACCTCTTCGCGAACCCAAATTATGGCATATCAAAAATCGAAGATTATCGAAACAACAACCCCTATTTGCAAGAAATTTTCGATGTTTTCGATGTTGAAACAGGCAGCTATGACAAGACCTCGCGCGATGTTGACCGCATTTCCGATATGGCATCGTATCTCGAACAGCACCCGGAGTTTTCGACTTACGTCACCTCGCCGAAGCCGCTCATTTATTTGGATGAGTGCATTGCGGCGCTCCGTGAAATCAAGGACACGGCGGACGCTCACGGCGCAAAGCTGACCGTAATTTTCCCGCCGATTTACGCGGCGGATATCCAAGCCTTCGACCTCGCGGAGCTTGAGGAGCTCTTCACCCGCACGGCGGAAATCACGGATTTTTGGGACTTTTCCGTCAGCAGTATTTCAAATGACGCGCGGTATTTTTATGATTTGACGCACTTCCGCAACGACATCGGCAGAATGATGCTCGCCAAAATCTACGGCGATGATAGCATTTACGTGCCGTCGGATATCGGCGAGCTTGTGACACTCGATAACGGAGCAATCGCGCGGCGTTTGCAAACCTTTGAGACGGCAGCAGACAGCAACCCCGCCGACTACACAACGCGCGTTCCGATTTTAATGTACCACCACCTCGCAGAGACGAGTATAAACGCCGATACAATAAGCTCCGCTCTGTTCGATCAACATATGAACGCCCTGCAGGACAATGGCTACACGACTGTCACATTTGAGCAATTGCTCGCCTACACGCAAAGCGGAACTCCCCTGCCGGAGAAACCGGTTGTCATCACATTTGATGACGGCTACGCGAGCAATTACGAAATCGCCTATCCGATTCTAAAGCAGTACGGAATGAAGGCGACAATTTTCGCCATTGGAGCGACATTTGGCTCGGACACATACAAGGACAGCGGCGATCCGATATTCCCCCACTTCGGCGCGGAGGAACTTCGCGAGATGACGGAGTCCGGTGTGATTTTCGTGCAAACTCACACATTTGATATGCACCAAGCGGAAGCGTTTGAGGACCCTCAGTCATTCCGACGCGGCGTTCTTCGCCTGGACGGCGAATCGGACAAGGAATACGCGCAAGCATTTTGGAACGATATAATGCGGTCACAGCAACAGTTGAGCTCTGTATCCGGGGAGGAGGTTTTTGTCCTCGCCTATCCGCACGGTCTTTACACGACAGAGAGCGAAGTGCTCGCAAACGCTTGCGGCATCAGCATAACCGTCACGAGCGAACCGGGCATTAACACCGTAATCTGCGGGCTTCCGCAGAGCTTGCGAGCCATGAAACGGCTGACAATCGACGAGAGCAAATCCGCACAGGACCTTATAACTCTGCTTGAAACCGCGAGCTGAGGCGAAACTGCATGCCTGCGCGGCCACTTCAAAGGGGCTTAGTGCAGTGATTTGACCGAAAACGCAAAACAAATGCCAGAGCTTTCAAAACGCTTGAAAGCTCTGGCATTACTGTGTTTTTCGTATTCTGCAAACCTCTTGCGGGGCGGCGAAATTCGCTTACTTTACAACCAAGCAGATGTCGAGGATTACGTTGCCTTTGTCGTCTGGCGCGGTGAAGCGCGGGCACGCATAACGCTCGAAAAACCAGTAGGCGTTGTTATCGTCCGGCGCGAACTCAAAGCCCTCTGCGCGGAGTTTGTCGGCGCACTCGTCCTCAAGCATATAGAGCTCCCGCTCCGGCCCATAAATCCAGCTGACGCCGAGATTCAGCGCGGGAAAATCCACACACTCATAGCCCGCCGGTGCAGTAGTTCCAACGGGTTGGAACATTCCAATCCAATACTCGAATGGCTCTCCCTCTTTAAAGCGCATCAGGCCGATATAGGCGTCGCTATCCTCGAAAAACGGCGCGGAACCGCCTTGCAGAGCCTCTAACGGGGCGAACAAATTGTTCGTAAACCACTCGCTCCATTTGTGGGCGAACATTCCGTTTTCGCAATCCGCATCTCCGTATTTTTTGCCGATAAAGCGCGCGGCGGGGACTGCTTGACGATAGGTTTTAATTATCTCTGCCATTGTTACAAATCTCCTTCCAAAACACTGCGTTTTTTGTCATTTTAATAAGTTGTTTACAAATTACGCTACTTTGCGGTCTTTGTCAAGTCGCGCACCCATTTATATCGGTTACATCTGATTGCGTTCGGAAGACATTTTAATATCTGATCCGCCTTTAGAAAACAAAACGTCACGACGGGCGGAAACTTGAAAACGAACGCGCTTAAAAACGCCGTCGGAATCGTGAAAAGCCACATGAACAGATTGTCGACAATCGCGGCGTATTTTGTGTCGCCACCGCCGGCGATTATTCCTCCCTCAACAGGGAACTCGTAACACGTGCCGATTGTCGTGACGCTGAGCACCACGAGGAACGAGACAGAGAGTTTTCGGATTTCCTCACTAACCTCGTAAAACTGTACAATCAAGTTGCGGCACAAAAACAGCGCAACGCCTGAGAGAACTCCGATTACGATGAAAATCAGTTGAAGCGTGCGTGTATAGTGGTGGACGCGCTCTACCCTGCCGGAGCCAATCGTGCTTCCGATTGTGACGGACGCGGCGGCGGCGCACGCCATGCCAAACACAGCAAAAAGCTGGAACACGACAGAGGCGATACTATTTGCGGCGATGACGTCCCCGCTGATATGCCCGAGGATTCCCGTCTGCACAGTCTGCGCGACACCCCAAAGCGCGCCGGACAGGACGACAGGTACTGAAACCTTTATGAAGTCTTTAATAAAGCTCTTATCAAAAATGATAAAGTCGCGGAGCTTCATCTGCAATTTCTTATCCGTGAATAGTATGTAGATGATTATTATAACAAGCTCTATAACGCGCGCGGCGAGTGTTGCGATTGCCGCGCCCTCGATACCGAGCTCCGGAAAGCCGAGGTTGCCGAAGATGAGACAGTAATTCAGCGAAACATTTGTCACAAGGGCTCCGATTGCCATCAGTGTGCCGATGAACGCCGTCTCGACGCTCTGGAGCGAGTACACGAGGACTGCCGAAATTGCAAATATAATATAAGTCCACGACATAATTTTTAGATACTCAACGCCGGCGGCGATTATTGCCTCGTCCGGTGTGAGCAGGCGCAAAAGCTGTGCCGGAAAAAGCATTGAGACGGCGAAAAAGACGGCTCCCGCTGCAACGGACAGTATCAGTCCGATTGAGATTATGCTTCGGATTGATTTTGTGTCGCGCTTGCCCCAATACTGTGCGCCGAGCACTGCGACACCGGCTCCGACACCGGCGACGAGCTGTTGCAGCATAAAGTGAATCTGATTGACGAGCGCCGCGCCCGACATCGCAACCTCGCTATACTTGCCGAGCATCATGTTGTCGGCGAGGTTTACAGCGAGCGTCACAAGTTGTTGCAACGCAATGACAATCAGCAACGGGAAAAATGTTCGGAAAAGCGCGCGCGTCAGCTCGCGCTTTGATTGGGTCGGTTCGGTCATGGGCTCTACCTCTCTATATCTTTTTCCTGTATTGTACCACAGAATGGCAGGGATTGAAATAGGGAATGTTTTGTATGCGGCTGTGAGGTTAAGTGAAACCGAAAATCCCCTCTCCGCAGGCTTGCGGAGAGGGGATTTTTTATGCGTCATGGATTATCAGCTCGAGCCGCTGGATTATCTCGTATGTGCGGCGTATGAACGTCTGCGCCGCGTCAATCGGTATCTCCTGACACGTGTGCGCCGAGATGTTGCGGTTGCGGAAATACTCGCGCAGGACGATGCGTAAATCTGTGTTGTCGATATGCTCGCGAAACTCGCGCAGTGACGGGTTGCCGCCCAGCAGACGTTTGAAAAACGTCTCCTCTGTCGTCAGGGCGAGGTAGACGTAGAACATGCTCTCTGCCGCGTTCGTGAACGGCTGTAAAAGCGCCGAGACAATCGGCGCATTGCCAATCTCTGCGCTGATTAGTGCGAGGCTTAGCTCGCCGTGTTCTAACAGCTTTTCAATCCCCTCGAAACGGCGGCGCTTATATGGCTCTATATGCCCGACGACGCTCTCAAGCCGTGCGATTGCAAGCGATTCGAGCCCGGAGAGGTTCAGCCGCCCGATTTGGCGGGCGAGACGCTCGTGGGCGTATTCGCGCGCGGTAAGGGGTTCCGCCTGTGACGGTTCGGGTTGGGGTTCGTGGGTTAGGAAGGCGTGCTCTGCCATAAATTCCGTGTCGTCCATCATATCGAGGAAGTTATCATACGAGCGCGCCGCAATCCCGCGCATGGTGTCAATCGGCGATATGCCAATCGACACGGCCCCCATTTGGTTCGCCCACTTTGCGATGTTGACATCGTTCGCGCCGTCGCCGATTACGACGAGGTCGGACTCCGCAAGACCGTATTTGCGCAGGAGGATTCGGACGAGCTCGCTCTTGCCCTGAAAATCGCACGTGTCGGCGAACGTCAGGTCGCGGTCGATGTTGCCCTCTGCATTGAAGTAGTATTTGCACGCGGCGTACGAGTCGTTGATGTCGATTCCAAGCTCGCGGCAGAGTTTTTCGTTTAAGTTGTGCATTCCGCCCGATACGAGCACCGGAATGTATTTCGTGCGGTCGAGGAAGCGGAAAAAGCGCAGAACGCCCTTGACGTACGGCGCGTTTTCGATTATTCGATTGAATGTCGACTCGGTGAGGTTGTGCTTTATATGTATCTCGATGCTGTCGTGAATCCAGTCAATATATGCCTCGCCGTCTTTGCCGTGGTAGCCGCCGGAGTGCCACTTTTTCTGCGTGGCGAGCTCCTCGCGCTCGGCGGCTCTGCCGAGTGATTGCGCAATTGACGTCCAAATATACGAGCTGTGTTGCGCATCTTTGAGCCTATGCTGTTTGATGAGCGTGCCCTCGACATCGCAGACTAAAAGCTTCATTGCGGCTCCCCCTTTTTTCGGTTAGTATTAGCGTATTACGTGCGCCGCGAAAAGTCAAGCAGGATTACGTTAACATGTGACATTTTTCGGCTTTTATGGTAAAATGGGCGCAATAACCGAACGAGGAGGCGCAAAATGGCGAGAAAACCGTCGAAAAAAGAGCTTGTAAATTCGCGTTTGCTGAAGGATTACGCGAGTTGGATATACTGCGAGGGGTGCGGCAAAACCGTGGCGTATCTGTGTTATGTGACGTATGACTGCTTCGATTTTTCGTACGCCTGTAACTGCGGCGGCGAGGGGCATGTTTGTATTGAATTTGAGAATCCGAGCGAGCCGTCGGACAGCGCGGAGCCGCTGAAAATCGTGAAAAACCGTTTGTGTTGCGCCCGCGATGAGGCTCCGCTGTTGACAATCGTTGAAAAGCAACTGCGCGGGTATGAATTTGAGATTGTATGTAACGCGTGCAACACGCGATATTGTGCGGGGCGTTAGCCGAGCGGGCAGTCATTATCTTGAGGCTCAATGGATTCAACAGGCTCAATGGGCGTGTCGGGGAGGATTATCGTTCCGTCTTCGTTGAATTCAAGAGAACCGCCTTGACCATCCACCGGTTGATATACTACATCAGTCAATGTGCCAGTCATAAGTCCATACAGGTGCAACTCACTACCATCACTTAGGTAATAAACAAGCCACATAGTACCAAAACCTGCATAGGAACTGGGCTCACCTACTACCGCGAAGATGTGCTCTGCTTCCATATTCAAATTAAGAAATGCAAAGTCATCCAAAGTCAACTCATTGTCGAGTGTAGACATTTCAATTCTCCTTTCATCTTCAATCCAGTTAATCTCCACACCTAACATATCGCAGAGTTCTCGCAACGGCAAATATGTCCGATTCTCTATTGCAACTATCGGCAAGTCAAACTCAACATCCTCACCGTCGAGCGTAATGCTGAAATCTACAACATTTGCTGTTAAGCGCTCTCCAATTGTATAGCCGGCAAAGGCAGTAACGCAACCGAACAGTAAGAGAATCGCAATAAATGCTGATATCTTTTTCATGTGCAACACCTCATATTAATAATGATTTATTTTACCACATCGCTCTTTACCTTGCAAGGCGTTTTGACGCGTTTTCTGCTTTACACCTCTTGACAAGAGGTGTATAATTATTCCATAAAAACAAATTATTAGGGGGTAATTCTACATGACTTCTCGTAATCTTACCGGATTGGACGTTTCGCTCTTGGGCTTTGGGCTTATGCGCCTGCCGCGCAACCCGGAGCCGCCATACGACATCGCCGAGGCAAAGGCTACGGCGCTCATCGACTATGCTCTGGCGCACGGGATTAACTACTTCGACACGGCATACACATACGGCGGAAGTGAAGCCTTTGCCGGGCGCGCTCTGTCGCGTCACCCGCGCGAGAGTTACTATTTGGCGACGAAGTGTCCGCCTTGGAAAATCAAGAAACCGCAGGACTTCGACCGCATTTTCAACGAGCAGCTCGCCGCCTGCCAGGCGGATTATTTCGATTTTTACCTCGTCCACAACTTTGCCGAAGAAAATAAGCGCGCAAACACTAACAATGAATCTTACGACCATTTTGTGAGAATTGGAATGTATGACCGCCTTATGGAGCTCAAGGCGGCGGGGAAAATTCGCCGTGTCGGATTCTCGTTCCACGGTACGCCGACGCTTCTGCGCAAGCTTGTTGCAAATTACAAATGGGATTTTGCGCAGATTCAACTCAATTACATCGACCGCACGGCGACTGAGGCTCAGTTGCAGTACGATATTCTGACCGAGGCGGGGATTCCCATCTCTATTATGGAGCCTCTGCGCGGCGGCACGCTCGCAACGCTTACGCCCGAGGCGGCGGCTCTGCTGACGGCGAAAAATTCCGCGGCGAGCGTCGCAAGCTGGGGCATTCGCTACGCGGCTTCGTTCCCGAACATTTTTACCGTTTTGAGCGGTATGAATGAGATGGAACAACTGACGGATAACATCGCGACGCTCAGTGATTTTGTGCCCGTTACTGAGGCGGAAAAGGAGCTTCTATACGAGGCGGCAATAATCTACAGCAAGTCGGGCGCAGTGCCGTGTACCGGTTGCGAATACTGCCTGCCCTGCCCTGTTGGCCTCAACATTCCGCGCAATTTTGCAATCTATAATCACGCGAAAACCGTCGGGTTCCGCATTCCGTTTGACAACGGTTATGCGACGCTGTCTGACGAGGAGCGTGCCTCGGCGTGCATTAGCTGTGGCGCGTGTATCAATAAGTGCCCGCAACACCTTGAAATCCCCGATTTCTTAAAGGAAGTTACGGAATTTTCGAAGAATAAAGAGGGCGCGCTTTAGTGAAAGCCGTCTGTATCATCGGCAGTCCCCGTGCGACGGGAAGCACGTCGGCGATTGTCTCCGAGATTTTCCGCGCGCTTGAGGCTTACGGCTTTGAGACGCGTTTGCACAGGCTGAGCGAGCTTGATATCGGCTATTGCTGGGGCTGTAAAGTATGTGAGACTACCGGAAAATGCGTGCAAAACGACGATGTTCAGCGGATTGTTGATGATATGCTTGATTCGGAGCTTGTTATTGTCGCGTCGCCCTCGTACTGGGGTGATATTACGGGGCAATTGAAGGTCTTTATCGACCGCTGTACGCCGTTCGGCAACACGAATCCCGCGCGGCGGCGGAAGCCTCTGTCGGCGCGAGGTGTCGCCGTTGCTGTGCGTGCCGGGAACAGCCGGGCGGAAAATTTGAACCTCGTAAACACGATTGAACACTTTTTAGGTCATCTTGATATACAGCTTGCCTCCAGCTTCACAGTTGAAGGGATTAGCTCTGAAGCCGACCTTTTGCAACGGGTTGAGGTGCTATCTGACGCGTATGCGTTCGGGAAATCGCTCTGTAAAAATGTATAAAAACAACGCCGCGACATATGTCGCGGCGTTGTTTTATGGCGCGGTTTGTGGCGTATGGCTCGCGAATATCAGAATTTTATAAAAATCTTTGAAAATCTTTTATAAACATATTGAAATACTCGAATTTTTGAGTTATAATGATTATGATTACTAATATCTTTGAGAATGAATGATAGATTGTATATTAAAATTTTTAGGAGGGCGTTGTTATGTTTCAATTTTTACCGGTATCAGACCGTATTCAGAAAATTCGCGAAAAGCGCGACGTTTTTACAAGCGGCCGTGATATGAAAATCAACTCCGAGCGTACGGAAATCTACACGAATTACTACAAAAATCACGAAAATGAGTTCCCTCTCCTCAAGCGCGCAGGTGCGCTTAAAGAATGGTGCTTGACAAAACAAGTCAACATTTTTGATGATGATATTTTTGTCGGCTCACTCGGTCCTGATGAGCGCTCATTGAGCCCGTATGTGGACATCACCGGCGCTTGGATTCCCGGCGTTGTCGATGACACGGATGAGAATTTCCGTGCCGCGTGGCAGGCTCCCGGTGCGGTCTATATGAGCGACGCTCAGCGTGAGCTTTTCCGTGATGCCTACGCCTACTGGAAAGACCGCAACCTTGCTCGTATGGTGCGCGGCGCGTGTACCGACGATTACCTTAACAACAGCGGTAACGGTTTTATCGTCGAAACGCTGCGTCCCGATGGCTCCGGCGCTGTTTCCGGTATGCCGCAGGGTCACTACATCGCAAACTTTAACAAGGTCGTTAACACCGGCTTTGGCAAAGCGCGTGAGGACTATATGGCGAAAATTGCCGAGCTTTCCGGCAGAACGCACGCCAATTCCGCAAAGCAGGTCGTATTCTATTACTCCATGGTTCGCATTTGCGACGGTGCGATTGCTCTGTCGAAGCGTTACGCTGAGGCCACGCGCGCAAAAGCCGCTACAGAATCCGGCGAGCGCCGCGAGGAGCTTCTGACGATGGCTGACAGCCTCGATTGGATTATGGATAAGCCCGCGCGCACCTACTGGGAAGGCTTGCAGGCAATCCTGTTCTATCAGCTTATGCTTTCAACCGATGCTCAGCAGCACGGTCAGTCAATGGGTCGCGTCGATAAGTACGTCGGTCACCTCTTGCAGAAGCAACTCGATGAGGGTACGATTTCTACCGAGACGGCGCAAATGTACACGGACGCGTTCATCATGAAAATCTGTGACTACATTCACCTGCCGGGCTTTGCGGTATTTATTCTCAACAATGAGAGCATTATTCGCCTGCTTAAAGAGGGTCAGAATCTGCTCACGAGCATTTACAACGGCTTGACGGCGACTGCCGGTATCGCCTTGACGCTCGGCGGCTCGAACCCCGATGGTTCCGATGACTCTACGCCGGCAACCGCGATGTTCCTGCAAACTTACGGCAGAATGAAGCTCCCCGATCCGACCGTTGCACTTCGCGTCCACGATAATACTCCGGACGAGATTTGGAGACTCGGCATTGAGGCTTCTAAAATCTGCGGCGGTATGCCGGAATTTGAAAACGATAAGGTTATTATCCCCTCGCTTATGACAACCGGTATGTCGCACGAGGATGCCTGCAATTACAGTATCGTCGGCT
>JGI994J12354_10001162_pt1 | contig 26742 bp, 42 predicted proteins | sample IntmicLarv3ML3BL_FD_12354 | JGI IMG/M metagenome (IMG submission 12354)
ATCTTATAACGGCTACATCATTACGATATTTTACGCCGCGGTTTCTAATGTTCATATGCTTAACATATTCAGCTTGAACTTTTTCAGCATAAAATAATGAATCCGGCTTATAATATAATGTTTCCGCACCTGTTCCTTTTCCTGCGTTAACATGTATTGATATAAAAAAATCAGCCTTCCAGTTATTTGCAGCTGTGTATCTTGCGCTAATGGCTGTAGCATTGTTTGTTCCTAAGTTTGTCTCATTTGTTGGCCGGGAAAGCATTATTTCAACACCTTCACAAGCCTTTAGTTTATCTGCAAGCAGTTTGCCGACAGAAAAGGTTATATCCTGCTCTTTAAGGCCGTTTGCAGCGCAGCCGGTATTGAAATTTGAATGGTTATGGCCTGCATCGGTAAAGATTTTCATTTAATCACCTTCTTTCGCAATAAAAAACCGCCTTGTTAGGGCGGTTGCTATGTAATACTATTGATTTTTCAAATAACTTAAGTTCTTAGGATACCCAATGCAAGTTCGCAAGCCGTCTATATGTTCAAATAAATCTGGCTTTATAGTGGCATGCAATGGGTCTAGCACAAAATCTATACCCTCGCGACGAGCCAGTTTTGCCGCAGGGACAAAATCGCTGTCTCCGGCAATTAAAATGATTTTATCAACCTGTTTTTTATATGCTAAAGAAGTGATATCTGTTCCTATCTTAATATCTACGCCTTTTTGGTCTATGCTTAAATAAAAATCATCTTCCGCCAAATCGCTGAATTGCTTCTTCCCGTTGAACAGTTGCTTTACGATGCTAGGCCTTATAGTGTAATGTGCTTGTTCTTCGGACAAATACCCCAACCTCAATGCAACTTTTCTCTTCTTTTTCAATTCATCCAAGAAAGATGTATTCCATTCATAAACATCAGTCTTTTTTAAGTCAACCGTCCTGTTCAGGTAAGGATGAAAAACTTTCTTTGAGGACGGCGGAGAATCATAATAAAATATACGGTATAGTTCTCTATGCTTATATTCATCTTTTATGCTACTATTGTTTGCGCTTCTATCCGCGCTTTTGCTATATGCATTTAAATGCCGCATACAATAACCAACAAGTGTGCTTGCTGCGTCACTCGCGCTTTGTTCTCCCCAAAGGGCTTTCCTTCTTTTATGATAAAATCCGCCATCAACCAAAATAGCCGCTTTTGACATAAACATCTCCTTAAAATGGAAATTCTCTTGGGTTCGGCACTCCCCTTATGGTGGGGGGCGTACTGCCAAGAGATAAGTAGTTTTTTGCAATTCATTAGATTGCACCTTGATTTTATCAACCAATACTCTACATGTCAATAAATATTTGATGACAAATTTGTTTCTTATTTGTAAACGAATTACTAAATCAACCTAATTTTTGCCATTTATAATCAATTTCTATTCCTTTTCCCTTGCAACATCAACTTTCGCTTCTGCCAATATATAAGTTATAATCCCGCCTAAAGCCGTTATAGCCCCGGTAACTTTTTCAACTGTTCCAGCGTCAGCGCCTGTAATTAATAGTATCGATATTATAAACGCGGCCAGCAAAGCCCAAAACTTCCGACTGCTCAATTTTCTTTTCCAATCTATCTTCACAATATTTCCTCCCTACTTCATCATGAGAAAATCATCAATTTCCTGTATAACACCCTGCATGTCATTGCCTGTACCGCTTCCGGCTATGGCTTTGAGCGATTTAAGAGCCAAACGCTGAAACCTCAGATTTTCCTCAAAGACTTCCTCGATTTTTTTTATTTTAAAATAATCGCTGTTAAGTTTTTCATCAACGGTTTTACGCCACGCATCAAGCTCACCCCAGCGTTTTTCATCCGGCGCTTTTTGCCTTTGTCTTATAATGTATACCCCGTTGACTATAGATACTACGGTTGCAACAATACCCAATATCACGCCCATGTCTGTCATTTAATCCACCTCAGCAATAAAGATAAGGGGCAAGCCTGAGCCTACCCCTTTTAAACCGTTCCTATTCCCTATTCGCGTAATCTTCCCAGTACAGCCTGTCAGCTTCATCCAGCGCCTCGATTAAGCCAGGAACCTTGCTAACATCATAGCCTGAATCTTCTACCCAAACGCCATCTTTCTTGTGGATATCCAACTCGCGGAACTGTCGTGCAGGGCCACCCAAAGGCACGCAAACACTGCCGCCGTAATGCATGAGATTAAGATGTGAAATCTCTACGCATGGCATATCAACTTGATAATTTTCGCCTTTAGCGTCTTTCAGTGGGATACGCTGTCCATTAGCGTCACGTTCTTTTTTGTATGCGTAGCTTTTCGGCGGATTATGAAACGCCTTTGCAAAGTGAATAGCACCATCTGTAATATACAAATAATTTGCTGCTTTTACTTCCGATAATTCTCTTCTAAGTTCTTCCATTTTAATTCCTCCTAAAATTTTATAAATAGATTATATTAAAAAAATCACTGCCCAAAGAAATAGGAGTGATTCTTCTAAACGATTTATATACCTTGAATACTTTTACACTTTGTACATCAAAATTCGCCCAGCATTCATACTATACAATTTAGTGCCGTCGGGATTTGTGTAGAAATTAGCATATCTTGCATCATTAGCTGGTATATAAGCAGACCCCTCATACACAACATTCATTTGATACTCTACCGAACTACCTACACCCTCTACAATAGGTGTAAGAAAATCAATAATGTATATTTTTGATGCCTGCTCATTATACGGTATTACAAAAGCTGGATTTTCTGGCCACACCCTTACTATAATTCTACATTTTGCTAAATTTTCACCTACCGACCAAGCGCCCAGCAAAGACACATTTACAAACGTAGAATTAAAAGCTAGAGTATACAAATTACTTACAAAATCTTTAGCAATTGGTACAAACATATTATGTGGTATATCATATGCATATAATTTAAACTGACTAAGCTGACTTCTAAAAGTTCCAACGGACACAGGGTTTGTACTAGAAACTGCTGCTGCCGTTGTCAAAGATTGCATCGTTGTAAAAGCAACAACATTTGTATCTTTAGAGACAAACACATCAACTTGACGTGCAAAATCACTATAATTATTATAAACATTAGACGTTCTGCCCATAATCTGAAAACCATAAAGCATTGTTTGCGTTTGCGTTATTGTCCCGTCAGCATTAAGCGGTATCGCTCCCAGTGCCATATAATAAACACTACTTTGTATAGATTGCATCATAAAATATAGATTTCTGTTTGTTGCACATAATACGTTTATTCTTTGTGTATTCTGCTCATTTGCTGCAGTTCCTTCGTTAGTGGTGTTAAGTCGAATATTTCCAACAGACACTAAGGTTAGAGCATTATACCAATATGCATGAATTGCTGCGGCTGAAATTTTATGTATTATATAAACATATGTATCATTAACTCCAAACCCAGATAAATACCCTACTGCTGCTATTGTAGCTGTTGGCATAGGTGGCGAAAGTGCCAGCCTTTCCAACGTGTCCAAATCATATCTAGCTATCATACTTGCGGTAGAGCCAATTTGTTGCCTATGATACAACCCATTATCAGTAAATTGAACACCATTAGCACCAGTTGCATCACCTGCATCAATATTAGAATAGGCTTCTATTGCTAAAGTTAAAGGATTTAACCTATACCACCTTATTCCATTAACAACTGCTGGATAACTTGCAAGAACATAAATATTTCCTTTATACTCATAAAACGGTGTTGATGCACTGAATGGGATCTCACATTGTGCTGCAACTTCCAAAGTATCAGGGTCTAACCTAGTTAAACTATTTACATTACTAAACTTTAAATATACACCATTCTCTGTCACTATAGGTGTTCGATTATAAGTTCCACGAGCATTATTTTGATTACTATCTAACCTTGTGCGGGTGTGTTGTGAATATTCAGCATCTATAATATAACCATCTGTATTGTTTGCAGTAAAAGCAGCATCTGGTTTAGTTAAATTTAAAGAATTACCTCCACCGCCACCAGACGGCTTATTCAATACTTTTAACAACATTTCCATTACATTGTCTGTGCTTTCGGTTACGGGGTTTGGCGAACCTATTAAGGCTTTCATATCAGTCATATCAGATTTGATTATGCCTGTATTATTCTTAGTGGTAGTCGTGTCTCCCTGCACCTCAAGCAACGTATCCTGACTAGCTATTCTTACTTCCCCCGCCATTATTCAACCTCCTCATATACCATAACAACTATTCCATTGTTAACCTGCAAACCATACCTATAAACAACGCTGCCATCTGTGAATTGATGTGGCATAGGGTCAATTATATGTGCTTCAACACTATCTTCTATAGCTGCAAATACATCTTTTTTCTTCCCTTGCGGGTCATATGTGGCAGCTGTCATATCCCCTGAGCCTTCACCATCAGCGCCATTTTCGCCCTGTGGCAGTTTAAATACAAACTGCGCGGCGTTTTCCGTGCCTTCGTTTATAACTACTGCCTGAGAACCTGCCGCAAGGGTTTCTGTTCTTAAAACCTCAATCGTTGCAGCGCTCCCCGTATCGCCTTTCTCACCTCTAACATTGCCTATTAGCTCAAGCTCGAAAGGGTCTAGGCTGGTTATTTTAGCAACATCACCCCTTGCCATGGTTAGATTGCCCACAATTATTTCAGAGTCCGAAAGGCTCATTAGCCAGTCATTAACGCGAGCTTCTACGGGTGCTGTTGGCGTATTAGCGTTCACATTGAAAATAATTGTGCCTTTAGCTCCGGATATACTACCCATATCTTCCCATCTCTCTGTAATAGTAGACCATGTAAAGAAATGCGGCGGGTCAAAACTAGTGACGAAAAAACCACCCTGTAAGCGCCTGCCGAACTCGTCAAGCCCATCAGGATATGCCGCAGTTAATGCATCTACCATAGGATATGTACCTAAAGAGTTTAAAAATGGGAAATTATCATATTTGGATTGCAATCCGGTAAGCAGCGTGTCAAAAGCATCCATCTGATTTTCACTGGGTATTAAATTAGCCCCGACGCTCGCTACGGCCATAAAGCGAAACGGTATAGGCGCAGCTTTAACGTCATCTTTATAAAGCCATAATTCAGCGTTTACCCTTCCTGCATAATCATAATCAGTGCTTTTAACCTCGCATAAAATATGTGTGCTTGTTATAAAACAGTCGTTTTGCGTTCTATTCCCATTGTTTTTCTGAAATACCACCCGCGCTAAATCATATGACATATAATCTATTTCATCAGCGTTGTTATAAACATATAAAAAGAACCTGATACTGCCGACATTCGCCATAGGCGCTTCAATATGTGTATTCTGCTCATGGGTATTTTGCAAATTAAGCGTTATAGGATAATCAATCATATTTACACCTCGTAACTTTCTGTGTAATCTTTCCAATAAAGCCAGCTGCCGAAGGCCGATAATAGAAACACCCTATCACCTAAAACAACATTTTCGGATAGTCTAGTGAATATTTTTTCTCTTGGTGTGTCTTCCCCGGCAAATTGTATCTTAGGCTCACTGTTGTCGAAGAAGCCTACCACATTGCCCCTGCGTATTGCAGCTGCATTGTTGCTGTCATTACCCGCCGTAAGTATTGCTATAAATTCCGCTTGTGAAGGTATAGCCATTAAATATCCACCTTCCTTCTGGCCTCATGCTTCATATCGCCTGTAAAATTCATTGTCCAGCTGGTTTCCAGATACCTTGCATTAATATCAAAGCGCGGATAACCCAGATATAAACAGTTGTAATAATCATGAAATGGCATATTAGGCGTTGTGAAAGTGGTTTTGTTGTATTTCTCACTGTAGTTATATGCCAAGCGCTTAATATAGTCATTAAGAACCATCTGGTCTGTAATATCCGAAACCTCATAATCCATTGAGTTTATCCACCCTACACGGTCAATCGATACCGGGCTTAAAGGGTTTCTGTTCTCAAAAGTAGCTGTAAGTATAGCTTCTGTCTCGTTATTTACAGAAACCACGTTGAACTTATTGGGAATGTCAAATAAATTAAGCTCATTTACAAACCCCGGCGTTATAACGCTTGATGCACTGTCTGCAATGTATTCAATATCAATGCTGCGCTCTATTGGCAAAGTATACGGCTCTATAACAGCAAAGCCGTTGCGGTCAAAATAAATGCCGTTGTAGTTAATCATTTTAAGCAGCGTATTTATAACCTCTAGCATGCTTGTGGCAGGGTCTAATATAATAGTTCTGCCTGTAACAGCATCGTTTGCTATGGCGCTTATGCGAACAAAACCCATTTCAGCCAGTAATCTTACACAGTAATTTACTATATTAGTACCGGCTGCAATGGTTAAGGGCTTTTCCAGCGTATTTCTTGAAAGAATAATGGTTTTATCAAACACTTGCAGCTCTGAATCAATGCCATAACCCGTATCAACAGGCGGGCTTGTAGCTATTAAAAAAATGCCCAGAGGAAATTCAATATCCTCTTTAGGCATTTTCAAAATAAAATGAGGGTGTAGCCTGTTTGTTAAATAATCAATATCCTTATTGTATCTGGTTTTAAATGTTCCGCTGCGCTTTATCTGCCCGAGGGCTGAAAAGCTGATATTTCCGCTTTCTATGGGTATTTCACCTATTTTTATATCGTTCCTGTCCAGCAAATAAGCCTTGTAGCTATCCACCCGCTGCCCATTCCTAAAATACAACGTGTCTAATATTTCCTGCTGTGTATAAAACCTGCTATGAGGGATTAAATTAGCTAAATAATTTGTCAATTCAATCCCCCCTTAAGTCTCTGTTTTGCGTATTTTCAGGCTCACACCATAGCCGAACGCATCTGTATAATCAATAGAAATTTCAATTGTTCCCATTATCACACCGTATTTCCTGTGGCGGACAATAAAAATCTCCGGGCTTTGTGCAAACCTTTCCAGCTTCTCAATATCAGCTTTTCTTTCATTATCTATGAAGTATGACAAAGAGACTTCTTGGCTTTTAGCGCCGCTAAACTCGGTTATTGTGTATTCTCTGCCGATAACCTCAATTGCCCTCTTGCCAATACTGAGATTTTTACTCTTTGCAGGCTGTGTGCCTATTTGCCTATCAAGAATAACAAAATCTTCCGGATTATTAACAGGCGCTATAAACGTGCCTAAGAAATCCACTCTGCCGTGGTATGCTGTGCTTTCTGAGAAATTAAAATCAACTATACGCCTAACAACATAGGTATGCAGCTTATTAACACCGCTGAAATAATCATCATAATGACTGCCTGTTGTCCTGCCTACCTCTACACCGTCGCGGATAATAGCCTTTTCTCCTTCTGCTTCTTCATTGAATTTCAAAGTTATGGCGTATTTATTGTTTTGCATAACAATAGGTGTTACAGGCTCAGGCTTTTCAGGATTCAGGGTAAAGTTGAACAAACTATAATCAGATTCAACATTTAAGTCCGAAATAGTGCGCAGTTTAGCTGTATAGCTTCCATTTGACAGGAAAATAGGTATGCGGTACTCATTTGATAATGATTCAGGGCGTATACCTGTATCATACAAAATATTATCGCCTTGCGTTATAACCAGCTGCCAGTTAAGCCCACCATACATACCCCAGCGCACAAGCGGCATGTTATGATTTGAAACGGATAATATCGCCGGTGCTTGCGGCCTACCGCTGGTATTAAAACTTGCCCATTGGCTCCATGCGCCCATCTCGTTAAGCTCGTTCCAAGTTCGTATGCGCCATTCGTAATTATGGATATATCCATCAGCTTCAAACTCATAGAACCTATTATTAGTAGTCTGCGTTATAGTGTTCAGCATAACGCCGTCTTGGGTTATTTCCAGCTCAAAACCGCCTTGCAGCACATCAACAGTCGTATTAAAGAGCCACTCAAATATAACCACATCCGTATACGGTACTGTTATGTTATTTGTTGGAAAAACAGGCGTAGGCGATAACGGCGGAATTTCACCCAGTGTTATTGTCCTTGAAGCCCATGAACCATAACCATTAATTGTTGAGCTTGTTCTTGCCCTGAAGGTCACATTGTTATAATTACTTAGGCTGCCACCGGGCAGAAGATACATGTTATCTGTGTTATTCTGCGTTATGTTTATTGTAGCCGTTCCTGACTGGCTTATCTCTAATTGCCAAGCGTTCTGTGGGTCAAGCGTTTCTGATACTGTTGGGCTGTGTTGCCAGCTGAATAATATAGGCAAGCCGGGATTCTGTTGGGTAGTTGGGCTTAAGTTCGTGGGCGCTCCCGGTGGTATAAATTCATAAGTAACTTCAAGCCAAACGTCGGTTTCTATGATAGTTCCTGATGCTGCGCTGCTTAACGGTGGGATAAAGGCAATACCCATAATACCGCCAACGGCGTTGGAAACCTTGAATATGCTAGTTATATCAGTAACTATTGTAGCCCCCGTAGCGCCGTTATCAACAATATCCATACTGCCCAGCCATTTAAATTTATTCGGATAGCCTGAACCATCTGCAACGCTGGGATTAGATTCATCATTAGATACAAAGGCTGTTAATGCAAGGCTCATTCCGGCTGGATTTTCAAAGTAGGAACTTTGCCTTCTTCTGCAAAGCTCCACTTTAGTCACTCTTTGTGTCATTAAAGAACTTATATCGAAGTCAACAAACATCCGCTGCAAAAACCAGTAGCCGACTCCGGGTCTGAACTCATAGCGCAAAGCGCGTTCAGGGCGAGAACTGCCTGTTGAATCCGTTCCATATGCGCCATAAGCGTTTTTTGTAATCGTCATATTCGCCAAGCTCGTTCCCTCCTATACCGTTTGCGCTCTATAAGCCTGTGTGAAATACTCAAATAATTCTGTAATATCCTTTAATTCCTTCAAGTCTTCAACTGGTATAATGATGTTTCCGTTAAACTGATTCACTACAGAGCCTGCACCAGCCATAGCCGCAGTTCCTGCAAGCCCCATAGAAGCCATAGACAGGTTGCTCATTGACGGAAGGTTTCCGCTTTGGTTTAAGCCCACGTCATAGGCTATGTCACCGCCAAGGCCGCCGAATACTTTATCTATGGCACTATCAACAACACTCTTTGCTTTTAAAACATTGTTAGCAAAACTTGTTATTATGTTTGTTCCTATGTCTCCGGTTACCCTAGAAGGCGAATGAATATCAAAAACGCCTTTAATAGTAGAAACAACTCCGCCGAAAAACCCTTCAATCTTCCCTTTGAGCCACGTGCCAGCCTCGGAAATACCTCTCCATAAGCCTTCCATCAAGTTATTTCCAAGCTCTGCCATTTTTGGAAGCATCTCAATTATGGCCTCTGAAATCCCGTCTACGATTTTTGGTATTGCTTTTACTATTGTCGCAATGATTAACGGCAGGTTTTCCACTAAGGCAATGAATAATGTAACCCCTGCATCAATAATTAAATCCAAATTATCCATTATTGCATCAATAACAGCGTTTATTATTGTAGGTATAGCCGCGACTATAATGTCGATTATCTGCCCAAGGTTTTCTATCAAAGCGATAAAAAGCGTAACGCCTGCTTCTATAATCGAATCCAAGTTATCAAGCAATCCGCCCACAACGGCGTTGATTATAACTGGCAGAACCGCCGTAATAACCTCTATTATTGCAGGTAGGGCGTCTATAAGCGCAGTTAGTAATGCAAATCCAGTATCTATTATCATTGGCATGCTTATTGTTAAGGCGTCTACAATTGCATAGATTATGTATGGTATTTGCTCTAGCAAAACAGGGACTGCGTTTAATATCCCCTGTGCTAACCCTTGAATGAGCTGCATGGCTGCCTCTACAAATACATCAATATTGCCTATAAGTGCAGTAGCCATATCCGTTATAGTAAGTACTACCATCGGAATTAATTCAGGTGCCATTTTCCCTATGCCGCTCATCAGTGCCGATATTATCCTTACGCCTGCGACAATCATTTGCGGCAACATAGAAAGAATAGCTTCTACAAATTGAGGCAAAACACCTATGCCGACATCAACGAGGCTTGGTAAAATAGACATAACGCCATCTACTAGAGTTAAAGCACCCTCAATTACTGATGGCAGTAACGCCTGAAATATTTCAGGAATTTTATTTATAAGTCCGCTTGTTATCCCCACTAAGCCTTCCGTAAGGCGAGGAAGTAATTCGCTAAGATTACCGACTACAACGTCGCTTAGCTTAGTTACTGACGAAACAACATCGTCTACATCCCCTGCACCCGAAAGCCAGTTAGATAAAGCTGCTTTTGCTGTGTTCAGTGAGCCTGCAAGTGTATCATTTTCTTTGGCGTAGTTTCCTGCGGCGTAAGCTGTTTTATCAAGAAACATTTCCATTGCAAGACCGATTTTTTGCTGGTTGTCCATTTCGCTATATGATTTTTTAATGCCCTTTGATAGCGCATAGGCTTCAATCGTTGTCGCATTCATAGCAACACCCAGATTATCCATCATTGTGAAGTTACCCTTTGCTGCCCCTGCAACAGATTCCATAGCAGCACCAACGTCAATGCCCATAATCGAGGCAACATCAGCAGCCCTTTGCATTGCCTGCGCCGAGATGTCAGCAGCTTCCTCGATTCCAAACCCCGAACCCTTGAACAAAGCCCCCATTTTATTCGCCGTAGCCATGAAGTCAGAAGCCGATAACCCCATGTCTTTAAAGGCCGTTTTTGAAATGTTTTCCATTTTTTGCGCGGTTTCAGACCATTCATCGCCGATAGGACTAAAAACTGCGCCAAGCCCGCCTAAATTCTGTTCTAGCTCTCCACCTAACTTAAGCGAATCCAACGTTAGCTTCCCAAACGCTGTTCCTGCCACTGCTAATCCTGCTGCCGCAACCTTGCCAAAGCCTACTATGGCATTTCCGGCTTTTGTGGCGAAATTTTGCCCTTTTTGCTCGGCATTGTTTAAGCCTCGTGTAAAAGAATTATCGTCAAGCCTTATAGACGCAAATAAATCAAATACGTTCAAACTTTCTCACCTCCGCAGCATAATGTTTAATATTTCTTCTGCCGACAAATCCTGCTGCTTAGGCTTGCCGATTTGCCCATTTATCTCCTGCCACCTTGACAAGGTTGCTTTATTGTTTTTGTCCTTAAACCGCATGTCCGTAGCCATAGCCCAAAGCGCGTCATATAAATAAGCATCGCGTTTTGCTTCGTCGTTGTATTTCGACGCCAAAAAAAAGACCAACGCATTTATGGGCATTGGCCTTGTTTGGCTTAAATATATAATTACTCGCTTTGCGCCGATGCTGCGGACGATGTAAAAAAAATAATTAAATCCTTATCGTTAACTATTTCTTTAAAGTCAAATAAAGTTGTAATTATGCTTTGCTCGGCTACTTCTTCCAGTGTTCTTCCTGATACAACGCTAACTATGCCAAAAACCGTTTCTTTGTGCTTGCCTATTATTTGCGGCAATATAGTAAGCATACGTTTAAGGCCGAACAACCATTGAGCTTCATTCTCCGCCTTTTTTGACTTGAAAATGTCCAGTATCTCTTCATCTTCAATCAACTTTTCAATATACGGCGTAAGTGCCGCAAGGCAATCCAACGCCTTATCCGTACTCATTTGCGATAATTTCATTTATGAACCTCCTAGGCTGTTGGGTCTTTAATTATGCCGCCCTTTTCATCTATGAACCAAATTTCACAAGGCGCATAGTCGGCATCTTCAAAATCTTCCGCTTTGCCTGAAATGGTAATTGGAATACCACCCTCGGCTTTATCCGCTGCCGCAATATCGCCGCTGGTAGACGCTAAAGCATTGAACATGGAAATCATGAGATAACCGAAGTCAGTTGTGCCAATCCATGTATAATTTTCCACATAGTCGTCAAGCTCAAGCGCGGTTTTGATGCGCATTGCAAGTATACTCTCATCTGAGCTGACTTGCGTAAACTCAGAGGTTGGAAATGCCGCCTGTAAAGCCTGCGGTGAAAACTCTTTCAATGTAGTCGCAAGAGTACATGTCCACTTATCTATAACACTATCGCCCTTAAAATCAACCGTTATACCATCAAGCGCCCTTTGTCTCATTTCCGGTGTAACATTGATATTAATGCCGCCCAATGTAGCCCCTAAACTCTGGCCGCCTGTTATAGCCGCAATCAAAGCAGTTTTAAAATCTGCGGGCGTTTCTAGGCTGCTATATTCAAAGTCTTTTATAATTACACCTACACCCAGCTGCATAGTTTTAAATGTTTCATTGGTAACGCCTGCTAAAACTCTACCCATTATTCAACACTTCCTTTCTCAACAACTGCTTCTTTTGGCTTATTCTTTGCTTTTGGCTTAGATGCCTTCTTCTTTCCACTGGGGAATTTAACATTCAACTCATCAAATTTGACACCTTTATTTTTATCCCATGCCTTACTAAATGCCATTTATATCACTCCTATTCCGCATAACTTGTTATTTCAATATTGATATACAATGCCGTAATATCCTTTTGCTCTTGCGGATATATCTGAATAAAAGGCGAACCCCGCATAATCCGCAGGAATCCGCCTTCAAAATCAACAGTGTAGCCGCCTATAGCCGGTATTGCAGCTTCTATAGCTCCGGCAACTGCCCATAGCTTCGTAAAACTTCTTGAAAAATCCCATATAACCGCAGAAGTATAACTTGGAACAAAATAATCCCCACGAACCACTTCAAATGTGATGTACGGCATTAATTCTTCCGGCTCTGCATTTGGCTTTTCAGGGTCATAAACATAACCGCTTACATATGCAGGAATGCCGAAACTCTCCCAAAACTCAAGTAGCGCCTTATGTATACGCTCAATCACTTAGGTAGCACCTCCAACCTCTCTGCGCTGAACTGCTTATGTTGCAGTGGCGCAATACCCGGCGTTATCATGTCTGCCGGGCTTGAAGATACCCTGAAAAATATACCGTCGGAAATGCGCTTGAAATAGCCGTCTGCCTTAATGGGCAAATCCTTATGAGCCGCAACCGTAAATGTTGATTTAACGCCGTTTGCCGCTGCAATTCGCATTTCCGTTGAGATATCATTACTTATGGCCGCCGAGAAAACTGTTCCATCAGTCCAAGAACGTTTAATACCGCCCCCACCATCAGGCACGGGCTCAGATATCATCAAAATACAATCCACCGCAAGCCTTGCTAAAGCGCCCGACAATCCATATTGGCTCATAAGTCAATCTCCTTAAACATGTGCCGTCTAAAGCCCTTTAGCCTGTCGGCGAATACCGCTTGCCAACTTGCTACAGCTCCGTTTTGCCCATTTGTGGCAAAGCTCTGGCTATACGAGCCGAATGACATAGACTGGATATTGCTGGCGGGGTTATCGGCAACGTATTTTTCAATTTCTGCCGCAAGTTGCAAAAAATCTTTCGGAACTCTCAAACCATATACAACGCCCTCAAATTCTTCATTTTTTGCCCCTATAAGCGTATACAAATCATCTTCAAGCAAATACACCCCATCATTAAGAAGGCTTCCTGTAATGGCTATATGCTGCCCTACAAGGAAGCCCTCGGATAACTCGATTTGCCCATTTTCAATTTTAAATTCGCCGTCTGCCTTTTGCTGGAAGTTAACGAAGAAATTATTAACTGAGCGCATAACCTGTATCAGCATATCCGTCACCTCTGATTATTCTTGTGTTTCTGCAATGGCCACTTCAAGAGCTTCTATGATTTCGGCCTTTTTCATGTCGCTTTTGATTTCGATATTATTTTCGGCGGCAAGCGCTTTAAGTTGCTCCACAGTCATTGATTCAAGGTCTAAGCCATCAAACAAGCCCTGCTTTTCCTCTTCTACCAATTCAAAGCCCTGCTTCAAAAAAGCTCTTGCTTGAATTTTTTGCTCTAAATTATAAACAATATCACCTTTTTTAACTTTAAACATTCAAATTACCTCCTAAACGCCTTTATGTACGTAAATAACATTTTTCTTGTTGTTCAGCACAAAGCAATCATAATAGAAACGACCCTCAACCAACTGGCCGGAGATTCCCGGAGGATTCTCATGTACAAAATATTCACCGATTTTCATAGGACGTGTTACGGCAATTCTATTAGAGAGCATAAACTCAACGCCCGCAGGCATAATGCCGATATCAGCAAATACCAAAGGAATATTTTCAATTGCGCCCACTTGGCCGCTTACCAGCATATTCTGCGCAATGTCGGAAGCCTGAATAAAGCTGTCATCAAGCCTGATTTGCTTATAAAAATTACTGTTTATAAAAGCAACCGTTCCGGCCAAAGGCGCTTTAGCCCTTTTCAGCGTTGTAACGCCATCTAAAAACGCTTCATATGCGTTAGTTCTGGTAATTGCTGCTGTAACTGTATTGCCTGCGCCTGCGGCTATTGTTGCGAGGGTATAAGTATCAATTTCAGGCGTAACAACCTCGTCAAGCTGTCTTCTTAAAGCCCTGCCGCCTTCCATAACCATCATAGTATCTATATTGTTTCTGCGGTCAATGGTAAACGTGAACGACCTGTCCTGATTAAGCGTAAGCTCTTGTGTTGTGTTTTCCAACTCAGCAGGAATACCATATCTATTTGCGCCTGACATTGTGTAGTCGTTCATAGGTGAAGTTGAAACACTGTATACGTTTACAGTCCTTACGCCTACAAAGTCAAAATTGTCATTTGTTGCAGTTTGTGTCATACTTGCTGCTTTGAATCTTTCATCTACTATATTGCTGTATCTTGATGCGTAATTTACTGGCATCTTATCACTCCTTAATTATTGTTTTTCGCTAAATCCCGCCAAAAACGGGTCTGCTGTTGCATTATTCTGTGCTGGCGCAGCAGGCGTATAACCTCTCTGCTCTGATACTGTAAAAATATCCGGGTACGCTTCTTTAACTGGCTTTGCCAAATCTTCCCAATTGCTGATTTTGCCGTCTTTAAGTTCGAGCTTTTCAAGGTCAAATTCACGCATAATCAAATTTAACAACTTAGGGTTAGCGCCATCTGCTTCCAGTTGTGTTTTAAGCAGGCTGTTTTTCTGTGTTTCAGCTTCTTTTTTGCTGATTTCATCCTTAAAGCCGTCATATTCCGCTTGCAATGCATCGTGCTTTTCTTTCCAATCGTCACCGCTATTATCCGCGGTATCTTTTTTTGCATTGGCGGCATCACCCTTTGCTGTTTCAGCATCTTTTTGAGCCGTTGCCAAGTCCGATTTCGCTGTAGCTAAGTCTGCCCTTGCTGTTTTAAGGTCATCTTTCAAATCCTGCACAACCCCTTGATGCGCATCAAGTATTTCTTTCAGAATTGCCGGGTCTGTAATGCCTTTGTCAATTAAAAATGCTCTGTTCATATATTTTCCTCCATTCATTTACGCTTATTTACGCCGTTCGCTCGGCTTAATGGTTTTTTCTTTAACGCCTAAAATACTAAAAGGCAATAAAAAAGAGCCTTTCAGCTCCTAAATCCATCTTTCAAATATTCTGCGCCCTCTGCCCTTATTTCCTCGCCTTTTTCGGTTAGAGCATCCTTTATGAATGGGCGCGCAAGCATTCGAGCGGTTCCATTGTGTACCCATTTGCCATATTCAGTATTAGTGCCTACAGCTATTGCATCAAGGTTAATTTCCTTAGAAGCCATGCTTCCTATAAGAGTGCCTGTGTCCCAAATTTTATTGAAATAATTCCCGCTATCATTTTCCATTGTTTTTTGAATTTTTTCAACCGCGATTAGCCCCATAGCCGTAAGCGCCCGTTTTTTATTCATAGCCAACTGCGCCAGAACAGCGGCTTTATTGCTGCTGAATTGTACAGCCGTAAACATCACCTGCTTTCTGGGCGTGAAAAAACCGCCCCCCACATAGAGAACGGTTAATTCATTACTTTCTTAAAAACTTCAGGAGGGTAAAGATAATCGCTCCCGCTATCGTCAACAATGCGATACCAGCCTTTTTCAACTGAAACTACATAATAAATTTTATTATGTGTTAGCACTAAAAAATTTGTATCGCCAAGGAACCTTACTTTCAATCTAACCACTCCTTTACTTTAAATTTGTGTTTCCCTACGTCTTTGTTTTGGAACCAATGGACTTCTGCTTTACGGGACTCACCTTCGTATTCCAAAGAGGCTTCACCTTTTGCGTGTATCCAATACTTAGCATCTCCGCCCAGTTCTTCTAATAAGCCTTCTGCAACGCCTTCGTGAAGCGACGTTCTAGTGCCGTATCCTGCAAACGCTTGACTATTTTGGATTTTTGTGCCCTCGATAAAACGTGCAATTCCGCCATCAGGGGTTAATATGTCATAGTTTTTAGCTTTAGCGCCTACGCTACGCCCTATATGTGTATCTGGGAGTTTAATTATATCACTTCTCGCAATATCTTGCAAGGTTTTACCTGCCTTGCGCCTTACCTTTGACCGCAAATAACAATGGCAATTAATAACTTCTTCAGGCGGGCCGTTAGGGTCTCCCGGAAATTCGAGGCCGTTAGAAAACAATTCGCCATCTTCCACAACTTCACCATTAACATAAATATGACTATCCCTTGACCTAATCATCCGGGTACGCCATTCCTTATCGGTTATAACGCCTATGTCATTGGCTTCATGTATAGTATAGGCTCTGGCTTGACTCTGAACACGTGTCCGCTCGGTTTGGGCTACCCTTTTAGCCTGCCTTGAACTTTGGCCAGTAACTATTTTTATACGCCGAGCTAATTTTTGTTGACTTTCCCCTGATAGAACGCCTTGTATAAACTGGTTTTGCAGCCGCTTAACAACTTTTTTATCTTTACCTAGGTTATTATATGCAATCTTCGTAAACGGGCTTTGCCCTTCCTGAACCAATACAACCAATTGATTCCTGTCATACATAGCCCATGATATATCAAACCCCGCCTGTTGCGTAATATCACCTGCCATAAATTTGCGGTTGATTCCATAAGCGCTAACCGTATCGCCTTGAATCATATTCGCCGCCGTACTGCCTGCCCCGGCAATTTCAGCAGCGATATTTTTTATAACCGCGTCAGTGCGCTTAATTTCCCCAGCGAATGCTTCACGTTTCAGCTTGCGCTCGTCCGGGGTTAAATCCTTCAAGGCTTCATCTGTCAAGGCTGCATATTTTTCCAGTGCCTTTTTATTGTTAGCGATAGCTGTCTGATATGCTTCGCCATAAACCTTATTAAGCCTGCGCCCTAAAGCTGCCATGAGCTTATCGGTGTCTCTTATCCCTTTATCGGACATAGCTTACACCTCGGTTTCAGGCGGTTCTTCTTCCTCTTCTTCGGGGATTTCTAAATCTTCCAAAGCCTTGCGTTGCATAATCATACTGACTTCTTCCGGGTCAATTATAGGGATTTTGTTCAATATAGTCTGCTCATCCAGATAATCTAAAAACATTTGCAGCATTTGAGCCGTTTCCAGTTCGTTTACAACTAAATCATAGCGGAACTTGATATTCTCTGTATCAACACCCGCCAACCTGAGAATCCGCCGGCATGTTTCAATAACCTGTTGCCGCTCCCAGCGCCCGACTTTCTTTGTCAGGCTGTCTTGCGCCGTCCTTATAGCCACATTGGTTAAGCTGCCACCAGTAATTTCGTTCATGTCCATGCCCGAAAAGTCCTCATAAATCGCCCTTTTAAGCAACGATAACGCTGCCGTTACTGCCTGATGAGGAATTTCTATGGTGTGAGGGCTGATATTTGTGTTCGGGTCATCATAAGATATTATCCCCAGCTGCTCAACTTCCGATTTTATATCATTAAGCTCCTTTGCCGTGCCTGAATATCCGTTAAATATCCAGATAATCCCTTTGGCTTTTTCCGTTGTATCCGAAAAGTCAGAGAGAATCATATCGTACATATCAATCTTAGCTTTAAGCGAGGTTGTAAGTTCCGATTTTCCGTATTCATCAGCTTTTAAAGACACAATAGGTAAGTTGCTATAGCCTTGGGTAGCTTCAATATCCCCTGTTACACCTCTTACTCTCAGCCTGTAACCGATTTTAGAGCGCTCTTCTGCGACAATGCCGTTTGTGACTTTGTATTCCGTTACGCCGTCAGCTTCGTAGAACTCAATAAATATCGGCTTGTCGTCATTAAGTTGCCAAAACCTGATAGCCGCCATGTCAACCCCTGTGCGTTCATCTTGCAATGTGAAGCATTCAAGAGCAGTAAACATCTTCGCCCGGTCATAATCCCAATACACATACGAAACACCATGCACAAGCGACTTTTCCCCTGCAAGGCTCAATGTTGTGTCGAAGCCTTCGCCCAGTTTCGCCTTTGTAGTCGTATCCTTGGTGTCTAACCCGTAATTAAGCAATGTACCCGCCTGTTGCAATACAAGCCTACGGAAAAAATTAGTGGGCACTTGCGCTTTATTCAGGTGGATAGTGTGGTTATTCTGTAATGTAACAGAAGATGTTCGCTCTAAAATCCCTCTGTTTTCGCCCTTAAAATAACTTTCAGCATCTTGAGCTTTGCGGTAAAATTCAGAGCTTTTATACGCTTCAACGGCTTCCTTTATGAACTTCCCTTTGTCTGTTGCTTCTAAAAAATCCTGATAAGTTTTTATGATATCACCTTCTTATACTAAGCTCTTGCGCTCTGGAATTGCTATTCTCATGGTTTTGCATAGATACCTAACAGCATCCATACAATGGTCATTTTCCTTAATTGGCTTGTCTTCATTTAATTTCGTATCCCACGCATAAAGCCCAAATTCCTTTATGGTATTTTTGCAACTTTCATCAAAAAACAGCAGCCCCATATTTAAAGCCGCTGCCGTTTCCCTTATTCCGTCCAAAACAGCATTATCCGCTGCTCTGACTGCGAATTTTCCTTTTTTTCGTATTAGCGTAATGAAACTCGCTGCCGACGGGTCTATGACTACTTTCTCTACAGGCATATCGCCGATAAATAATTCCAAATCCTTATAATATTCATCATCTGTTTTTTGATTCCTGCTTTCTCTGCCGCTGTGATAATATTCCCGCAGGCAATGCCAAGCCTTGCCATTTCGCCCCCACAATAAAGCAACAAACGCATTTAGTGTACCGTAATCGCAGCTTACAAAATATTCGTCATATGACTGCTCAGGAGCTTTAACGATATGCTTTTCTGCTGAAAAGTTGGAATATATAAGTCCCTCAGCTACAACCCAAAGCCCTTTTATGAATCTATCGTAAAATACCCCTGTAAATTCCGCCGTCAAATTATCAACATAATCCTGCGGCAATGTCGTATTGTCTGTTAATAAAAACTTTTCATGACGCAAATCCAAGCCCTTTTTCTCTTTAATTTCCGGATGCAGGTAATTTTTATATAGCCAATGATTAGGGCTGTCCGGGTTAGTCGTTGCGAACAGTTTTGCGCCGGGTAAACTCAAACGCGATAGAAGCATTGTAAAGAAGTCTTCCGGGAATAGTGTTAACTCATCACAATAAGCGCCTTTAAGCGTCAAGCCTCTGATTTTCCCTTCGCTTCTGGCATCGCTCGCACCTTCAAGCATAATCCTTTTTCCAAATATCCTTGCTTCCTTCTGACTGATACTGTAGCTTATATGGGCTTCGCCGAATAAAGTAATCAACAAATCCAATACATTTCGCTTTAAAGATGTCAAAGTCTTGGCACACATGAGAAATTCGCCTTCATCTTTCTGACAGGCTACCCACAATACCCAAACTATGGCCGTAATCCACGTTTTACCGCTTCTTACGCTGCCGTCATATATATTAATCCGCTGAAGTTTATTTTGCTTTAAAGCGGCAATTTCAAGCTCTTGGCGGGATGTGAACTCTATCTTACCCATTGTTGTCACCTACCGCCTGCACAGCATTTAGAATATCCACAAAAGCGCCGGTGGCTTCTTGGTTTTTAATACTGCTTTGAATATCCTTAATATCCTTCAGGGCAGCAGTGAGCTGCTTAAGCCCTGCCCGATCAACTATACTCGCAACCTCAATCAACTGTTCTGTATCCTCAATAACCTCTTTTGTTGGCTTGCCGCGTGCCTCATCGTCGTTATATTCCACAACCCTCGTGCGGGTTTTGTTAGTAACCATAGCCTTATCAAGCTCACCTATTGCCTGCTCGATTCTACCCGCTAAATCATCTGCAAGGGTGTTAATTCGCAGCATCCGGTCAACTTCCAAGTCAACTATTTTTTCTGCGGTTTTTTGTATAGTTTTTGTACAATTTTTGTTATACTGCCCATCTCTTAAGCTCTGCCAATCTTCCTGCTTCGCTCTCTTGGCGATTGTAGGCAACGACACCTTATATTTTTCAGCCAATTTTCTATATGAAATATTCCCGTTTATATATTCATTTTTGATTTTCAGCCAGTTAACATTGCTTGCCATCACCTCACCTGCTTTTTAATAATAAAAAAGACAACCGGAAGGCTGCCTTTGTGTTGTTGCATATTTTGATGGATACAGTATAACAGATTTCATATGTAACATACTATAACATCTTTTTCTCAACTTCTCTCAAAGCCCGTGGGTGCAGTCTATGAACAACATGATAGTAGCTATAATGATTATCCGCCACAATCCTTTCAAAACTTTTCAGGTTAACATATCTTTCCGTCATAATTAACCTATGCGTCGGATTCTCTAACTTATCTATATGCCCCTTAATCTCAATTTTAAGCATCTCTAAGCGAAAACAATCTTCCAGATACTTTTCTTCTAATTCCATGTACAGGTGGCTTAGAGCGTTGATATTTTCGGTATTAAGGCTATTCTGGACTTTATCACCCTCATAGTTAAGTCCGCTGACGAATAAACGCTTTTCTCTGACTTCTTCTAACTGTGCAGCCGTAGCCTTCAAAAGCCTGTCAATCGTAAATGCCTGCTGGAAATATTCTCTTACTGTCAAAAGCTCCCTGCCCCCTTTATTTCACATAAAGTTTGTGGTATAATGAATCTGCGGTAATACCACAGGGCGGGAACGTCCTTTTTTATTCCTCCGGCTTATCCGGTAACGGCATCCAGTGGGTAATTCCATGCACGTTGAGTTTATTATGTGCAACCCATCCCATTTGAACAGATATTGCCCCAGTGTCCGATTCTTCATTGTTCGGGCTGTACATAAGCACCCTTTTGCCCCTTTCGGGCAATCTCTCACTGCATTTTATCCACTCGCTCATTCCGCTTCCCCTCTCAACCAACCCTTACTAACCGCCCCGCAGTGCTTGCATTTGAGTTCTTGGATAAGTGCGTTAGCCAATACTGTCATATTCGTGGAAGACGCAGCAAACAGCAAATCATCATACCCTCTAAGCACCGCGAAATCACCTTCATCAACCGCAATATCCGCCCTATACGTTTCGCCTTCTATGTATTCGTGAGTGCAATTCATAATTATTCCTACCTTCCCCTGTTCCCATACACTTCCAAAATGCTTTGGCGCGTGAAAGACACCATGCCGGGCATTTTTCGCACTTCCTCAATAAACTTGTCCATTCCTCAATAAACTTGTCCATTTCTGAATTATCGGCCTCACGCATTCCGGCTTCATATCCCATCTTGTAAAATTCTTGGAATATCCGCTCAATTTGCATGTCATCAGCGTTTTTCAGCTGTTCATGTGCTATATCTGAAATGGTTATATATTTTGAGTCAGTCATATATACCCCCTGTCAGTGCTTGTTTCATCCGGCTTTTTCACATGCTTATTTACCTTCAACCCGTTCCTGAGCCGCCATTTCAGTACGGATGACGCGCTGATTTCCAGTTTTTCAGCCATTTCAGCGTCGCTACACCCATTATCATATAATTCCCGCGCTTCATGCCCTGAGAACTTGGAATAACGGTGCCTGTTAGCTTCAAGGTTATAATACCAGCGCCAAGCGCCGACTTTATGAACAGTCAAGCCCGTTTCATCCGCTATTTTATTGTCAGTCAACCCAGCCTTGTATAATTCCATTAAGCGCTCATTAGGCAAATCCTTTACAACTTCCCAAGAAGGCTTTTTATATGCCGTTTTCTTATGCCCGGTGATTTCTTCAATCATTTTCCGGCTGCAAAGGTTTAAATCAGCCAATATTCTTACTTGCAAATCTTTATCAGCTGAATCCCTGTAGCTTTTTTGTATTTCACTTATGGGCATGTACAGACGGCGCCCGTTGTATGTATCAGTCATAATTATCCACCTTCCAGCCTTTGCATCAAATATTCCTGTTCCATGCGCTCAATTTCGGCATAATCGCGCTCATGGGATTCAATATTTGTGAATTTAGTTTTGCGCACAGGCTTTAAGCCGTCAGCGACTATCGCAGGCTGATTCAGATACCCTTCAAACTTCGTCCCGAATAACGTTTGAGGGCGCAGATACTGAGCCATATCCGGCTTGTTGTGCCACTCGGCATGTTTTTTATCAATCACCGCTATGAAGTCGTCGAGACTGTATCCCTCGTTCAATCGGGCATTGATATGCGTCTGCGTGGCTTTGCTGTTTGCCTTAAAGGCTGTACCGCAAACATTATTCAGATAATCAATGATTTGGACGTGCGTTGTCGGTGCGCTCGGTTGTGGTTTTTCAACCGGGCTACCCGACAATATGTTTTTATTACTTTTCTTTTCTTTACTTTCCTTTTCTTTTCTTTGTGGATTTGTCGGCGGATTTATCGGATTAATCGGGCGATAAATATCATTATCCACCGTATTTATCCTGTAAACTGTTTTTTTATTGTCCTCCGGCACATCAATTAACCAGATTGCTTCGATAATCTCAATTTCTTTTCGCTCTGAAGCAGCCCTTATATACGTTCTCTGAATGCGCTTAGATGTAAGCACATTATATGTTGCATATATATCAGCATCAAAAAATTCAACTTGTACGCATTTGGCAACAAACTCTTCTACTGCGCCCTCGCTGATACCAAGGTTATCAGAAATCAGAAAAGGCATATCGTTATCCCACAGTGCATAATACCCTTTATCTCGGTAGATATTAGAAAGCAGGGCGATTAGTATTTCCATTGCGCCATGTCCGCACGCTCGTTTAATTTTTCGATATTTAATATTTTCATATATGTCAACATCAAGTGGAAAGTAATCAAGGCCTCGCTTTACAATTCGCCCCATTTATCCACTTCCTTGTTTTATTATGAAAAAGGTAAATCCTCGTCGTTCACAGGTGCGCTTATAGTGCTAATGCTTACAGGTGCGCTTGCCTGCGGCTCTTGTTTCGTTGTACTCGCAGAATCCGGTTTGCCATCAGCGAAGTATTGCTCATCAAGCACAATTTCTGTACTCCATCTCTTATTACCACTATCATCTTCCCAGCTTCTAACCTGTATGCGCCCGGAAACGCAAACCTGCATACCTTTTCTGAAATACTTTTCCGCAAATTCTGCGCCCTTGCCAAATACTACACATGGTATAAAATCAGCGTCCGGCTCGCCGTCGCGCTTGAAACGTTTATTTACTGCCAGTGTATACCTTGCTATTGCCATAGGTTCAGCAGATTGCGTATACCGTAGTTCCGGATCTTTCGTAAGCCTTCCCAATAAAATTGCCTTATTAATAAAAACCGCCTCCCGTCAATGATTCCTTCTGAATTTTCCCTCTCGGGAAAACGGAACAACGGAACAAACTTAAACCGCATTTGTTCCTAAAACCGTTCCGCCGGACACTTCATCCGGTTCCTTCTGTATATATTTGATGCCTTTTACATGATATTTTTCTTTAAACGTCTCGGTTCCTATTACATGTGCTTCACCATGATGCTCGCGGCACAGGGCAATTTTCCTTAAATCATCATCATTTACTGTTCTTCTGTCACGCCCTGCGCCTATAGCGTCCCAGTGGTGCATATCTGCGTCTTTTCCGCAAATGCAGCATTTCTTATACTTAAGGCAAAGATGTAAATATTGTTCAATATCGTCAGTCAGGTTTAACCCACTTTCTTTCAGTGGTATGCCCTCTTTTAAGCATTGTTCCAGTAGAAATGTAATGAAGTTCCTAGCCAGCGATACAGAAGCACATGTATTTTTTGCATGTGATATTGAAAACGGTTCTATGTCATACGCTGCGCAAAATGCTTCCTGAAAGTGTTTTCGGGTATATTCGGCATCATCTGCCCACCATTCGGAAATATCCTTTATAATGGCAAATATTGCCCTCTGCTGGCGGGAAGATATTAAGCGCCCATCATCAAAGTATATGCTGCCGTTCAGGTATTCTTTGCCCTCTTTAAGCCTGTTGATTTCGTCCGTTTTGCTTTGAAACGGCAGCAAAACCTCTAATATAGTGCCTGCTGCCGTTTCTTTAACTGTTCTGATTTTCGCCGGATACATTTTACATCACCTTTTTGTGGTTTGAACGGCAGCGGGTGCAATAAGTGTTGCCATCATTGCTTTTTGCTCTAACTTGATCTATTAATTCTTGCGCTGTGTAATGCTTATTCTTTATAGTCGATTCAGTAACCTTTATTATTTCGCCGCAATCAGCGCAAACATATTCCATAACATCAGGCTCAACATGTTCCGGCTCATCGTCATGGGTAGGCGGCCTATCATTATCCCACGCAAATACAACTTTTCCGTTTTTATCTGCTATAGCCAATTTGAGGATTTTTTTAGCCTTTTCGTCAGTTTCTATGCCTTCAACAAAATACTTAGCATATTTATCTTTAAGAACATATCCGCCTTTAGCGGTTTTTTCTGTTGGTGCTTTAATAAATATGTTTATCTTGGTGTATAATTCCCTTCCTATGCCCCAGTTAACGCAGGCGCGTTTGAAAGCGTCGGAAGACTGCCCTTTTTCCTTTTCGGTATTGCTTTCTGTACCGCAGTCCGTCTTGCTAACCCAGCTGCCATCTTCATCTTTAACCGATACTGTGCAATATTCCTTGCCGTTTATGAAGCTGTGTTCACGCTTCCACCCAAAAGGCGTAAATGTTTCATCCAATATATTCATGTCGCAACGGGCATCTTTATATAGCAACAGCGCAACGCCAAATTCATTTACCCTGCTCACCCGACATTCAATTTCTTCTTCTTTTAAAGCTCTGATTTCAGGCATCTAAACACCTTCTTCCAATATTTTCAATATGGCTTCGTAACGCTCAAGCCGTTCACTAAGCTCTTTAACATTATTTCTATATACCTGCATTTGTTCATACGGGAAAGAGCTTGTATCAAGGGCGTTGTGATGTTCTATATTGGCTTTTGTAGCCTTGATACGCTTTCTTTGCCATTCAATCAACTCTTCCCGCGTTACAGCCATATCAGGCTTCCTTCCAGCTAAACGGCTGTTCTAACCACTCAATTTCCCCCTGCGCTTCTTCCAATTTGCATTCAAGGTGATACACCCTTCGTTCAAGCGCTATCGGCCCGTCATCATCTGTTACCATGCTCCATAGCTTGTCCAGCACTTGGCACGCCTTTTCCCTCAAATATGCCTTTAATTTCCTGCGCATACGGCAGCACCTCCTACTTCAAGGATGGTTACTATCTCGACCGGGTAGCTATCGTCGCCAATATAGTAAGTTTCACCATATTGATTATCGCTGCGGAACTTACCCTCAACTATGCGAGACGGCGAATTCACCGGCGTTATTAATGCTTTTACTATGCTTTCGTTTGGTATGTATGTTGTGTTCATATTGTTACCTCCCTACTATACTAACTGCCTAAAAAGGTTACACGCTTCCGTTAATGGCATTCTGTCATTTAACTCTGACTTCGGGCAATGTCCTGCCCAAACTTCCAAGCCTTCTTTGGTGTAATACTGAACGTAGTATTTGCAGTTTGCACATACTCTGTCGGTGGTGATTATGTATTTCATTTGCATTTTCATGGGTGGCCTCCTTTGATGGTGTCCTATTATGGCACTGATTTATAATTGTATTGTAGTGTATATTTAAGACACTGTCAATACTTTTTTAGGAGGAGTTTTATGTTTCCATCAAGATTAAATCAAACTCGAAAAGCCAAAGGGTTTACAGCTCTACAAATGGCTAGTGCCCTTCAAATGCAAATCAGAGGGTACCGTAAATATGAAAGCGGTGATTCAGCGCCATCGCTTGAAAACCTCGTTATTATTGCAGATTTGCTGAATGTTCCTGTTGATTACTTGCTTGGCAGGGACTCTTATCTTGTATCTCTCGGAGTGCCCGTTGAGAAGTTCCAAACAAGCCCTCCATCAAATCCCAAAGAATAATAGCGCCAAGAGCTTCACCACTTTCAAGTTTCTTATAATATCTCAGTGTAATTCCCAAATAATCCGCCATCTGCTGTTGTGTCATTCCCGCTTCATTACGGGCTTTTTTTAGGTTGTGTCTCATGGGTAATCCTTTCTGGTTATGCGGATTTATCTACCAAACTTAAGAACGAATCAATCATTGCTTTAACGGTACATGGGAACTTAGGCTCTCGCCATTCATATCCAAACTCACCATGCTTGCAGCAAATTTCTCTGACGGCGCAAATATCGGCTCTTATGTGTTGCTTTGTGTCGCTTACATCGTGAGAGGCTACGATTGCTATAGATGCTTTTCCTGCTGCGTCCGCATCTTGAACAAGGCGCTTAATTGCCAATCTTTGCCCATATGGAAGCTCTGTGTTGCCGTATTTATATTCAAGGAATATGTAAGCCTTATTTTTATACTCAATAGCACCGTCAATATCTGTTGGTGTAATATTCCCATATCTCAGCCCACTAAAATCTATAATTTGTTGCTTTCTGGCTTCGTTTAAAATTACGCCTCTAACGTTGGATATGCACACCACCCCATTTTGCTGAAAACAGATACAAATCGTTCCGCCTGACTACCGACATATA
>JGI994J12354_10001163_pt1 | contig 26727 bp, 28 predicted proteins | sample IntmicLarv3ML3BL_FD_12354 | JGI IMG/M metagenome (IMG submission 12354)
GAGCCTTCCGGATAGACGAATCTTATGCGATACTCAGCAGGCTTGATACCGCGACGATTATGCGCCCACTCGCCGCCTCCCCTCTCATATTTCGATTCCCGCTCAACAACAATGATTCGGCCGTCGCTTAATTGAACCTCTTCTTTCCACTTTACAGTGGGAGGGAACAATGTGATACAACCTATGACGCCCCCTAAGGTCAATACCGACATCAATAAAGATATTGCCGTCTTGGCGTATTTCAGGCCGCCTGTGTTCTTATCTGTATTCAATCTCATGTCTTTCTCCTCAAATTCTTTTACTCAGCAAAAATTTTTATTCAGTAAAAATCGGATTTTTTCATTCCAAGAAAGCAGAAAAACCCCACAAAAAAGCCCCGCAAGAGTTAACCTCTCACAGAGCTTTTATCAAAAAGATATCGTTTGGCTAAATTCGCCGAAGATAAAGAAGTCAATGACTGTCGAGTGTTGGAAAGAAACACTGCGTCTCTTCTCCGTATCTCAAAAATATTAATTTCGCGGCGGGCAAGAAAAAATAGCCTTAAATCGCTATATCCGCTCATATGGTTCAAAAAGACGTCTATACTCATCAAGCGCGAACCGGTCGGTCATACCGGCTATGTAATCGCAGACAGCCCTTTGTAATCCGTATATTTCAATGCGGCTCTGGTGTTTTGGGGGCAGAAGATTCGGGAAGCGAAGATACGTGTCGAATAGCCGGTTAAGCGTCAGCTCCGCCTTGACCCTCATTTTTTCAACCTTGTGATGCCGATAGAGATTGCCAAACAAAAAACGCTTCAACTCCGCGTTGCGGGCGGAGATATCATCACTAAAACAAGCCACATTAGCGTTTAGCCGCCGTAAATCATCCAGAGTAGATATTCCGAGAGCCTCAATATTAGACTTGGTCATTCCGCAGAGATCGCTGATCTGCAGGCCAATCAAAGCGCTGATGGTCTGATAAGCTAGCCTTCTATCATCAATACCGGCGTATTTTGTTCGTACGCTTGAGCTCACCTGCCGCCAGAGATCCACCTTGTCCAGCATGTCAAAAGTGATATAACCAGATTTTAGACCATCGTCGATATCATGATTATTGTACGCTATTTCATCCGCAAAATTAATTAGCTGGGCTTCAATAGTAGGAACCACTCCGGGTAAAAAATCCCTCGCCGTTTCAAGAGGCGCGTCATAAGACGTGGAGTGCTTGATGATTCCCTCTCTGACTTCCCACGTGAGATTGAGCCCGTTGAATCCGGGATAACGTTCCTCCAGCGAATCCACCACGCGAAAAGACTGAAGGTTATGCTCAAAACCTCCGTAATCCTTCATCAGATGGTTAAGAACAGCCTCTCCGGTATGACCAAAGGGAGTGTGTCCCAAATCATGCGCAAGCGCAAGCGCCTCAGTAAGATCCTCGTTGAGCCTAAGCGTTCGGGCTATGGCGCGTCCTATCTGGGCAACTTCCAGCGTATGGGTCAATCTGGTGCGGTAATAATCCCCCTCATGATTGACAAACACCTGCGTTTTGTATTCCAGACGCCGAAACGCCGCGCAGTGAATGATCCTGTCCCGATCCCTCTCGAATGCGGGGCGATTGTCGCGAAATTCCTCGGCGTATTTCCTGCCCAGCGTCAACGAGCTTTTGGCGGCATAGGCCGCAAGGTCGTAGGGGGTCGCTGCATTGGACATGTCGTCACCTTTCCATCGGCATAAGCAACTGTCGGTTAAAACATAATTCTACGCATGCTGATATTGTGAAGGATTCCGATACCGATCATAGATGTGATCATAGATGTGCCGCCATAGGAAAAAAAGGGAAGCGGCACTCCCACAACGGGAAACATCCCGATAACCATTCCCATATTGATAACCATGTGCCAGAACAACATGGCGGTCACGCCCACCGCCAACAAAGCTCCAAAGCGGTCGTTACAACGACGGGCAATGTTAAGCCCCCATAGAATGAGCGAAAAATAGAGGGCAATTATCACAAGGCAGCCCAAAAATCCCCATTCTTCGGCAAAAACAGAAAAAGCAAAATCGGTGTGTTGCTCCGGGAGAAAGCGGAGTTGAGACTGGGTCCCCTGGACAAAACCCTTTCCCAAAGCTCCGCCAGAACCAACGGCTATCTTGCTCTGGATGATGTGATAACCGCTACCCAGACGAGAACGTTCGGGATGAAGGAAATCAAGAACCCGATTTTTCTGATAAGGACGCAGAAACTTTTCCCATCCCAGCCAAACAAGGGGAATAGTCACCAATACGAACGTCACAATCGTTGAAACCCTCAAACCGACATACATCATCATCGAGAGCGCGACCAGGATAACGAGAACAGCCGTACCCAAATCAGGTTGTTTCATTATAAGAAGCGCAGGGATAGCCAGAATTGTCAGGGGGAAAAGAAGATCGCGTACCGTCATGCCGTCATCCGGACGAAATATATTGAAGAAATGGGCAAGGGTTATAATAATAACTATTTTCATCGGTTCAGACGGTTGCATACTGAAAAAGCCCAGATTCAACCATCGAGTGGCGCCCATAGAAGTTCGGCCAAAAAACAGCACCAGCAGCAGGAGAAAAACCATAAAACCATACAGCCACCAGGAAAAATCCTCCAGCAGGCGATAGTCGACGCTACAAACTCCTGCGGAGACGCCCAACCCGAAACAAAGCCAGTATAATTGTTTGATATAATAAGGCGAACCGCTTATGTCAAACGACGAACTGGCGCTATAAATATTAAGTATCCCCACCAGACTGATCGCCACAGCCAGTCCCATCAGCGTCCAGTCTATATTTGTCAAGAGTCGGCGGTCAATCATCGCCGTTTTCTCCGTTAGAGGGTGGTTGTTCTTGTGTTTGGCGCGTCTCTTTTTCTACTTCATTCCCTTCGCCGGCGATTTCCAGCGGGGGATCCGTTTTCTTGGGCGGATATTTTGTTTCGTGCCAGGCTCGAATAATACGACCGGCAATGGGAGCTCCGGCGGAGCCTCCGCTCATTCCGTGTTCGATAATCACGGCAACCGCGATCTCAGGTTTTTCATATGGTGCGAACGCCACAAACAAAGCGTGGTCTCTGTATTTGTATTCCGAGGGACCTCTTGAATTCCGCAGCTTTACGACTTGCGAGGTACCCGTCTTTCCAGCCACCTTTATATATTCGTTGCGCGCCGCAGAACCAGTTCCGCCAGGATCGTTAACAACAGCGTACATCCCTTGTTTGATTAGACGCATATTAGCTTCGGAAACCCCTGTGGTCCCCAAACGCTGCGAGGAAAATTCTTTCAACGTTTTACCGTCNGTGTCCACAATCTTTTTAACAAGATAAGGACGATAGATGGTTCCTCCGTTAGCGATGGTGGAAACCATGGAAGCAAGCTGTATCGGGGTCATCAGAACGTAACCCTGTCCAATGGATATTGACGGCGTTTCACCGCGAAGCCATGGTTTGCCTAAACGTTTCTCTTTCCACTCGGAGGTTGGAATAAGTCCTGGTTTTTCATGTTCCAGCTCCACTCCCATAGGGGAACCAAGCTTAAAGCGCTTTGCCATATCTGCGATGCGATCCACTCCCAAACGATTTCCAAGGGTATAATAATAAACATCGCACGATTGACGCAGTGACTTTCTCAGATTGGTCGCTCCATGACCATGCCTATTCCAGCATCTGAAACTTGACCTGCCCATCTTGTAAGCTCCCGTACATGTCACAGAGGTACCGGCGTTTATCAGTTTGTTCTCAAGGCCAGCCAGAGCTGTAATCATCTTGTACGTAGAGCCGGGAGGATACTGGCCAGTCAGCGCCTTATTCTCTAAAGGACGCCGCCTGTCGTTTAAATACTTGTTCCATATATCGCGGGGAAGTTTTCCGCTGAAAAGAGAGGGATCATAACCAGGATTGCTTACAAACGCCAAAATTTCGCCGGTGTTTACATCCATAGCTACCGCGGCTCCCGCTTGAGCGCCAAAAGCTCGCTCCGCGATTTCCTGAATAGAAACGTCTATTGTCAGAACCACGCTGTTACCCGTTACAGGATATGTCTCGGAAATAGTGCGCAAAATCCGACCCCGAGCGTCCACTTCAAACTGACGACCGCCGTTTTTTCCGTGCAGTTCTTTCTCCAACGCTCGCTCGATGCCATTTTTGCCGATGTAGTCGCCAAGATTGTATTCTTCGTAATTAGGGTTAGCCAATTCGGTTTCTGACACCTCTCCAATATATCCAAGAAGATGGGATGCCAAAATGCCATTGGAGTACTTCCGTACCGGCTTCACTTCAACTTCCACGCCCGGCAGGCGCAAGCGGTTTTCTTCCACAATTTCCACTTGGTCGCGGGTCATATTGGGCGCCAACACAACTGGGTAATACCGGGCTCTGTCTTTCCCCTTTTCCCAACGCTCGGACAATTCATCCCTGTCTAGAGACAGCAAGGAGGCAAGTTGGCTCAACAACGCATCTTTGTCAGCTACTTCCTGAGGAACAACGGACAAACTGAACGAAGCCCTGTTGTTCACCAAAACATGGGCGTTGCGATCCATAATTGCCCCGCGAGAAGCGGCCACCGGAACAAAGCGAAGACGATTGTTCTCCGACATATTGCGATAATCATCCGCATTGAGAATTTGGAGATGCCATAGTCTCAAAACAATTATGAAAAAAACGGCGCCAACAACAAACGAAAGCAAAATGACGCGATGCTTCATCTCCATGATCTCGCGGACAAACCGTTTATTTTTCATTCCATTTCCCCGCGGAAATCAAAAAACGGCGCCAAGACGAGCAAGGAAGCGCAAAACATATTGAAAAGCAGGTGCGGTATAAAACCGTACAACAATGAATAAGCAATAGTAGGCGTTTTGGTGAACATGACAAGCAAAGACAGATTTATTACAAGGCAAGCCGTGGTAGCCGCTGCAACAATACACAGAAAAAGATAGCCGCTTTCCGCATAAATACGGTCTGTCATGCTTTTAATTATGAAAAAAATCACAAGAAAGGTAAATGCGTTCAAACCCAAAAAAAGTCCGCAGAAAACATCTTTAAGAAGTCCAAGAGACCACGCCAACGCCGAACCGGACACATAAGAGGTCTTAAGAGACATAGCTACCATGATAACAAGCAGTATATCCGGCTTGAAGAGGTATTTCGTATATACCGGCAAAAAGGAGGTCTGGAGAACCACCGTCAGCACAACGGCTGCCAGCAATAAAAATACATTGCGGTTACTCATTTTTTCCCCGTAGAACAACAAGCACTTCCTCAAGATGCGCAAAATCCACAGAGGGACGGATAGTTATGGTCTGGAAAAGACCGTATTCTCCCCGTTTTACCATGGAAACCTCGCCAATTCTCGCGCCTTTTGGAAATAGTCCGCCAATCCCCGATGTGATTACTCTATCCCCGAGCTGCACATCTTCGTCTCGCGTGGCAAATTCAAACGAGCAGCCCTTTTCCCCTCTCCCTTTAACAACGCCGCGAGTCCGAGAACGCTGCACCGTAGCGGAAATCCCGCTCGCATGATCTGTTATTAGCAAGACTCTTGAATTTTCTGAAGAGACTTTAACAACCTGCCCCACTACGCCATCCGCCGCGACAACCGCCATTCCTTCGCGAATCCCGCTTGAAGAACCGCGATCAATGGTCACCGAGCGAAACCAGCTAGACATGTCTTCCCCAATCACCAACGCGGTAACAGTCGATTCGCGTATGCTTCCCCGCATATCCAACAAACGTTTAAGACGCTGATTTTCCAGCAGAGCTTCCTCCGCCGTGATCACCCGTTCGTTCAACTTTTTGATTTCTTGGATCATCCTGAGGTTGTCTTTGCGGGTGTTCGCCAGATTAATATAGCCATTCCATACATTCTGGAAAAAATTACTTGTAGCCGCGGTAAGTTTCATTACCGGAGCAAACACGTTTTGAAGGGCGCGCTCTGGCATATTGGCCGCTCTATTGTTGGGGATATTCAATAAAAAAAAGATGAGCGCAGCCAGAAGAGCAACGACAATAAAGGTCATTACACCGTATTTTTTTAGTACATTCATTTTATACGTAAGCTCCAGGGCAGATTCGCGTCATACGGAACATGAAAAATAAACGCCAATAAGACGCGTTACTTTCCGCAACAAAATTTTTCTCAATATTTTGGCAAATAAAAGCTACGCGCATACCAACATATCTTTAAGTACGCCCTCAAGATAATTTCTGTAAGACGATTGGGGCGTATCCTCAATCAAACTCCGCATCTGGGAGAAATCAATATATCCCCAGCGAAGGGCTATTTCTTCCAGGCAAGCTATTTTAAGCCCTTGGCGGGATTCAACGGTTTCGATAAAAATGCCCGCCTCTAGCAAACTTTTATGCGTACCGGTATCAAGCCAGGCTATTCCGCGTCCAAAGCGTTCAACTCTCAACTGACCGCGCCGCAGATATTCCAAATTGACATCAGTTATCTCAAGTTCTCCGCGGGCCGATGGAGTTACGGATTTTGCCACCTCTATAATACTAGCGTCGTACAAATACAGGCCAGGAACAGCGTAGTTGGATTTGGGGTGTTTTGGTTTTTCTTCAATTGACAGGGCCTTACCCTTGCAATCAAATTCCACCACTCCGTAACGCTCCGGATCGCTGACCGGATAAGCGAAAATACAAGCTCCATTCCGGAACTCGGCCATAATTCGGTTCAAATTCATACTGCCATAAAAAATATTATCTCCCAAAACAAGGGAAACCGAGCTATTGCCGATAAAATCCTCGCCTATAAGAAACGCTTGGGCAATTCCTCCGGGTTTAGGCTGAATCTCATACGTAAGAGAAATCCCCCAGCGCGAACCATCGCCTAGAAACTCTTGAAAACGTGGCGTGTCCTGGGGTGTGGAGATAAGGAGAATATCCCTGATTCCGGCCATCATGAGGGTCGCCAGCGGATAATATATCAACGGCTTGTCGTATACGGGCTGGAGTTGCTTGCTGGCCACAAGAGTTAAGGGATAAAGCCGACTACCCGATCCTCCGGCAAGAATTATTCCTTTGGAAACTCCGCAATTCACAAAAACCTCTCTGTGGTCCAATAGATTAAACAAGAAATGTACACGTATGTAAAACGAGAGTCAAACCCCATTACATGCACGCTTGCTCAGCTCTACAGCCGCATTGAACAGATCATCAAACACTTCGACTCCGCTAAAAAGCTTGGATTCCTCCAAAGAACCATAACCGCTGCGTACTAGCGCCGCTCTACATCCGGCCGCGCGGGCGGTTTCCATATCCGTCAGTTTATCTCCAATCATCACCGAAACGGACAAATCAATGTCAAATTTGCGAGCGGCTTCCAGCAGCATTCCAGGCAAAGGCTTTCGACAGGAGCATTCAACGGCGTATTTTCCTTCTCCCAAAGGATAGTGCGGGCAGTACATCCAAGCGTCGACAAATGCTCCGATTTTCGCGAGCTCTGCGGAAATAAACCGGTGAAGATTTTCCACGTCTTCTTCCGTATAGTAGCCCCTGGCAACTCCGGATTGATTCGTGACCACCGCCACAAAGAATCCCGCTTTGTTCAACAGGCGTATTCCCTCCGGAGCTCCGGGCACAAATTCGAATTCATCAACCCGGTAAAGATATTCCTTTTCCAGATTAATTGTGCCATCCCTATCAAGAAAAGCCGCGCGACGCATGTAAAATTCCTCTTTGACAAATGTCTGCGAAAACTGTAAAACATTTAACCAATCAATAAACGCAAGTAACGGAATTCCCCTATGATCAAGACCAACAATCTCAACGTATCCGGAATCACTCCGATTATAGCTCCGGCCGATCTGCGCCAGATATTTCCTCTTTCATCAAAAGATCGGGACTTTGTCATCAAGAGCCGCAACCAGATAAAAGATATCATTTACCGCCGCGATCATAGGTTAATGGTTGTGGTCGGACCCTGCTCCATACATGATCCGGAGGCCGCCAAAGATTACGCAAAACGTCTGGGAGCCCTTTCCGAACGAGTCAAAGACCAGCTTCTGCTGATTATGCGGGTATATTTTGAAAAACCGCGCACCACTGTGGGTTGGAAGGGGCTTATCAACGATCCGGACATGAATCACACGCACCTGATTTCAAAGGGTTTGGGCGTTGCTCGCGGACTATTGACCTGGATCACCTCTCTTGAAATACCCGTTGCCAACGAGATGCTTGATCCCATCACGCCCGAATATGTCTCCGATATGATCAGCTGGGGCGCAATCGGAGCCCGCACCACAGAGTCTCAGACTCACCGCGAAATGGCCAGCGGTCTTTCATTTCCGCTGGGATTCAAAAATGGAACCGACGGCAACCTGCAAATTGCCATAGACGCCATAAAAGCCGCCCGGCATGCCCATAGCTTCCTAGGAATAAACTATGACGGGCGCGCATCCATTGTCAGAACAACCGGCAATCCGGACGCGCACATAGTTCTGCGGGGAGGTGCCGGAAAAAGCAACTATCATCCTGACGACATAGCCTGCGTAGAAGAAAATCTCATAAAAAACGGTCTAGCTCCCGCCATAATGGTTGATTGTAGTCATGGCAATTCAAACAAAGATTACAACAGGCAGGCGGAAGTACTCGCCAGCGTGGTGAATCAAGCGGTTAATGGCAACTCTTCCATTATCGGGGTTATGCTGGAAAGTTTCCTTCATGCGGGAAACCAGAAAATACCGGAAGACGCTAGAAACCTAAAATACGGAATTTCCATCACCGACGCCTGCATTGACTGGGAGACAACCGAAAAAATTCTGCTTGACGCCCATAGACAATTGCGAACAAGAACATAGAAAAGACTTGGAGCATAGTTTTTGACTTATGTCCCTCGCCTATTGTTTCTCCCTCTTTTCAGCCACTCATTTTATTCGCTTTTATACATAAGCTTAAGCCCGCTGTTCATGGCGTCAATACGCCCCCGGAACATTCCATCTACCCCGCCGGTTAGGACGTCTATAAGACCAATCTTTTTTTTGGGCGCGGTAATTATCTCAGGGGTCCCTGAAATACCCGACAGCTTACCCGCCTCGTCAATTGCGTCCTGTAATGAGCCAAGCTTATCCACCAGTTTAAATGTCTTTGCCTGTTCGCCGGAAAGAATCCTGCCGTCGGCTATTTCTCGCACATGTTCCAAAGAAAGTTTACGACCTTCGGCCACAGCCCGAACAAACTGTTCGTGTGTATTGTCAATGACTGATTGAAACATGGCCCGCTCTTCCTTGGACATCTCACGCGACGCAGAGCCTGAATCTTTGTATTCTCCGGACTTCAGGGTATACGACTTGATTCCAATTTTATCCATCAAGGATTCTATATTGGAAAAATTCAACAGAACCCCGATACTTGCGGTTATAGTACCGGGATTGGCGTATATCAAATTAGCCGGCGCGGAAATGTAATATCCGCCGGATGCCGCCAGACTGCCCATGGAAACGATAATTTTCTTCTTTGCGGCAAATTTTTTAACCTCGGAATATATCTCCTGCGACGGAGCCACAACCCCGCCGGGAGAATCCACCCGCATAACGACAACCTTTACCGAATCCTGCTTGGCAAAATAACGCAACTGCCTTACGGTTTCCTCGGAGTCCAGGATCATTCCTTTCACTTCAACCAAGCCGACCCCTGTTTTTCCGGAAAAACTAGTTTCAGCGCTTCCCATCAATGCCTTGACGACTAAAACTGAAATGACAAAGAGCGTAATCAGGGCAACAACGCTTCCCAAAACGATGTAAATAATTTTCTTGATCATGGATTCGCTGCCTTTGCGTTTAAAAATAATGGGGCGATATGCGCAACAGAGCCGATTTCTCCTAAAAGCGCAATGAATCTCGACCCTTGCGGACGGCTTTTTCCAATCTGCGTCGACGCGGCCAGGTCAATAAAAATGCAACCGGCCCTGAAAGCGTATAACATAGCATGATGCCAAAGATCATTCTAATCGGTTCCGCCGCCACCGCAATAAGGATTATAACAACCAAAAGCAGAAAACTGAATGGCTGACGTTTTATCAGAGCCGGGTCTTTGAAAGAATAATAGCGGAAATTCGAGACCATAAGAAACGCCAGCAAATAGATCAACGTAATGATCGACAGACGCTTGAACATAACCGGAGCCAGAAACAACTCTTGCGGAAGACGCCCCAAGTCGTAAAACAACAAAACGGTGAAAGCCACCATACACGCAGCCGCCGGTATCGGCAATCCGACAAAGCGTTTGCTCTCAACCGTATCGACCTGTACGTTAAAACGGGCCAGACGTAACGCGCCGCAGGCTACAAACAGAAAGGCCGCAAGCCACCCCAAACGGCCGTAGGGCTTTAGCGCCCAAGCGTACACCATTAGTGCCGGAGCCGCGCCAAACGCGACAAGGTCGCACAGAGAGTCATACTCAACGCCAAATTTACTTGAGCTGCCGGTCAAGCGGGCGATTTTACCGTCCAATCCATCGCACACAGCGGAAACAAATATACAGATGGCGGCTGTGAAAAAATTTCCGTTATGAGTGGATACAAGGCTGTAAAATCCGGCAAACAGGCTGCCGGTTGTGACCAGATTGGGAAGGATATAGATACCGCGTTTTATGTTTTCGCTTTTTTCCATTAGCGTCAATGGCTTCTCAGAATTCATCTTATTACCGCTCTTTTAATCCGAGACGGGCCAGTACCGTTTCGCCCGCAATAGTTTTATCACCCAATGCAACAAGCGGTTTTACTTCTACCGGTAGAAACACGTCAACCCGCGAGCCAAACCGGATGAGACCGTATCGTTCCCCCCGCTTCAAGCGCTCTCCCGGTTCGGGATAACACACAATTCGCCGCGCAATCAAACCCGCTATTTGCACAAAAGCGATGAGCGGGCCAGAATCCGTTTCTAAGATGATGGTGTTGCGCTCGTTCTCAAAAGAAGCGCGCTCGTCGCGAGCGTCAAAAAACGCGCCGGGGACATGAAGCGCCTTCACAACCTTTCCTGAAAAGGGGATCCGGTTGATATGGACATTAAAAACCGACATGAAGATGCTGATCTTAAAAGCTTCGCAGCCAAGGGGAGAATTGGGGACGCGGTCCGCTACAATGACCACCCCGTCAGCCGGCGCAACCAACGAGCTCTCATCTTCGGGGGGGATCCGCTCCGGATTTCGAAAAAAATAAATGGTAAAAAAGGTAAGAAGTAGAAAAAAAACAGCGATACAGAATATGAACGCCGCGCTAAAACTCCACGCGAAAAACATTCCTGTAAACGCCAGTATGGCGAACAACGTAATAAACGGGTAACCTTCGCGGGCAATGGGAGTATTTCGATTCTTCATCAAACCTGCCTGAAAAAGAATAACACTCCTCTTGCGGCTAAAAGTCGAAAGAGGAGTGTCTCAATGAATATTGGCGGATCAATCTAGTTTTTCGTTTTGTCTACAATTTTGTTCGCGCCGATCCAAGGCATCATAGCGCGCAACCTTGCGCCAACTTCCTCAATTTGATGTTCGTTGCCGCGACGGCGCAAGGCGTTGAAAGCCGGTTTATTGGCTTTATTCTCGAGTATCCATTCCTTGCAGAATTCGCCGCTCTGAATTTCGTCCAGGATTTTTTTCATCTCCCATTTCGTTTCTTCGTTCACAACGCGGGGGCCGCGGGTCAGGTCGCCGTACTCTGCTGTATTGGAAACCGAATAACGCATATTGGCGATTCCGCCCTCATAAATCAAATCTACGATCAGTTTGGTTTCGTGCAAACACTCGAAATAAGCCATTTCAGGCGCATACCCCGCTTCCACAAGCGTTTCAAACCCAGCCTGAATCAATGCGGAAATACCGCCGCACAAAACAGCCTGTTCTCCAAACAAATCCGTCTCGGTCTCTTCACGGAATGAGGTTTCAATAATTCCGGAACGTCCGCCACCAACGGCCGAAGCGTACGCCAGCGCAATTTCTTTAGTTTTGCCCGATGGATCCTGGTGGATTGCGACCAAGCATGGTACGCCGCCGCCCTTTGTATATTCGTAGCGAACCATATGACCCGGCCCCTTGGGCGCTACCATAAAAACATTGATATCCGCTCTAGGTTCAATCTGTCCAAAATGGATATTGAAACCATGTCCGAAAGCGATTGTCGCTCCCTCTTTCAGGTTAGGACCGATTTCAACGCGATAAACATCACCCTGGGTTTCGTCCGGCAATAGAATCATTACAATATCAGAAGCTTTGGTCGCCTCCGCTACCGTCATAACCTTCAAACCGGCGTCCGTAGCTTTTTTAACCGACGGAGAAGAACTTCTGAGTCCAACTATCACATTAACGCCCGAATCGTTTAAGTTAAGGGCGTGGGCGTGTCCCTGAGAACCGTAACCTATAATGGCCACAGTTTTGTTTTTTAGCGCGCCTAAATCACAATCTTTATCATAATAAACTCTCATACTCTTAATTCCTCTCAGCAAAATATCCGGAAAACCGGTACAATCTATTGATTTAAAGGCTTTTAAAACTACTACATAGCCTGTGGGCTGTCAACGAAAAGCAACATCGCAATCCAACGCCCAAAAAGGTTAAAACAAAGTCAAACGACCAAACGACAGACTACTGAGGTAAAAACTTAAAATGACTAAAAAACCGCCAGTTTTCAATCAATATGACAGCTTTTGATAACCAATCGCATCGGTGGATTGGTTATCTATCCCTTCCAGCCCTTGGAACCCCTGCCGATGGCGACAACACCAGTTCGCACCATTTCTTTTACGCCAAGAGGCCGCAGAAGCTCTAAAATAGCGTCTATTTTGGTTTGGACTCCGGTAACCTCAATAGTGTATGAACGTTGAGTTACGTCGACAATCTTGGCTCTGAAAATATCCACAATTCTCAATACTTCCGCTCTACGCTCGTCTTCGGCAATGACTTTAATCAAAGCCATTTCACGTTCAACGCTGCTTCCGTCGCTGAAATCAATGACTTTGACCACGTCAATCAGTTTGTTCAGCTGTTTGGTGATCTGCTCCAAAATGTTTTCGTCGCCGTGCGTTACTATGGTAAGACGCGAGAGCCCTTCCTCATTGATGGGAGCGCCGATGAACGAATCAATGTTGAAGCCTCTGGCGGAAAAAAGCGACGCAACGCGGGATACAACGCCGGGATCATTTTCAACTAATATGGATATTGTCTTTCGCATACAAAAACCCCTATCCGAAGCCATCCGAAAACAGCTTGGAGCGCAACGCCAGTTTAAGCGTTAAGGCACATTTCGTTAAGAGAGGCACCCGCCGGAACCATAGGCAGTACCTTTTCTTCGCGGGCCACCTTGAATTCCATAATCACTGGACCGCTTTCTCTGAAACCGCTCGTAATAACATCTTCCACTTCATTTGGTTTCGTCGCCAAGAAACCTTTTGCTCCGTAGGCTTCGGCGAGCTTGATATAATCAATCGGGAGTTCAAGACTGGTGTGGGAATAGCGTTTTTCAAAAAACATCTCCTGCCACTGCCTCACCATGCCAAGTACATTGTTGTTAATAATTACTATCTTGACCGGCAGACGGTTCTGAACCAGCGTAGCCATTTCCTGGATGTTCATCTGGATGCCCCCGTCGCCGCATATGGCAATAACCTGACGTCCGGGAAAAGCAACCTGCGCTCCAATGGCCGCCGGAAGCCCGAATCCCATGGTTCCCAATCCGCCCGAGGTGATCAGTGTCCGAGGGTTGTTAAATCGAAAAAACTGGGCCGTCCACATCTGATGTTGCCCAACGTCGGTGGCGACTATGGCGTTTTCATCGGAAAGTTCCAGCAGTTTCTGAATCACGAGCTGCGGTTTGATAACAGTTGAGCTTTTCGTATAAGAAACTGGATGTTTCTTCTTCCAGCCCGCAATATCTCCGCGCCACGGTTCCAACGCGTTTCTGAACGAGACAACAGCGTCCTCTAGCTTTTCCAGTTTTTTTATTATTTTACTCAGAACATCCTTCACGTCTCCCACAATGGGAAGATCCACTCTCACATTTTTTCTGATGGAGGTGGGATCCACATCCACGTGGATGATTCGGGCATGGGGCGCAAACGTTTCAACCTTACCTGTTACGCGATCGTCAAAACGCACGCCCACCGCAATGATCAGGTCACTGTTGGTCATGGCCATGTTGGCGCAATATGCGCCATGCATACCCAGCATTCCCAGACAGTTCTCATCGTCTCCGGGGAAGGCTCCAAGGCCCATCAGCGTGGTAGTAACCGGCATTTGCAACATACGGGCAAGGCTCGTGAGTTCCCCCGCCGCGTTGCTGAGTATCACGCCGCCTCCGGCGTATATCACGGGACGTTTCGATTCCAGCAGCATACCTACCGCTTTGGCGATCTGCCCAGCATGTCCTCCGGTGGTAGGTTTATAACCTCGCATTTCCACCTTTTCCGGATATTTGAATTCGGTCTTTGCAATCTGCACGTCTTTGGGAAGATCAACCAGCACCGGTCCGGGACGTCCTGTTCGCGCAATGTAGAAAGCCTTTTTCATTATAGGAGCGATATCCTTTACATCCCTGACCAAAAAATTATGTTTGGTACAGGAACGGGTAATACCCATGATATCCACTTCCTGAAAAGCGTCGTTTCCAATAAGCGTCGTATGCACCTGACCGGTGATGATCACCATGGGAATAGAATCCATATAGGCGGTCGCAATACCAGTCACCGTATTAGTCGCCCCAGGTCCAGATGTGGCGATGACAACGCCCACATTGCCGGTGGCCCTGGCATACCCGTCAGCCGCATGGGTTCCCGCCTGCTCATGCCTGGGCAGAATATGGCGGAGTTCCTTGCAATTGAAAAGTTCGTCGTAAATGTTAATTACCGTACCGCCGGGATAACCGAAAATGGTATCGACGCCCTCTTTCAAAAGGCATTCCAACAAAATACGCGCGCCATTCATTTTCATACCGTCACTCCATTACCATAAATAAAAAAGAATTCTTTTACTCCGCCGCGGCTATCGCGCCGGTGTTGGCGGAAGTAACCACTTTTGCGTAACGGGCCAGCCATCCGCGCTTGATCTTGGGAGGCGGCGCGGTCCAGCTTTTTTTCCGGGTTTCAAGGATTTCTTCGTCCACGAGTAGCTCCAGTTTACGGGCGGGAATATCCAGCAAAATTTTATCTCCGTCTTGAACCAAAGCAATTGGGCCGCCTTCGGCGGCTTCAGGGGAGATGTGACCGATACAAGGCCCTCGAGTACCACCGGAAAAACGACCGTCGGTAATAAGCGCGACCGAATCGCCCAGCCCAAGCCCCATCAAAGCGGCCGTCGGAGCAAGCATTTCCCTCATGCCTGGGCCGCCCTTGGGACCCTCGTAGCGGATAACCACCAAGTCTCCGGCGACAATCTTTCCTTCCATTAGCGCGGCCATGGCCAGCTCCTCAGAATCAAAACAGCGCGCCATCCCCTCAAAACGCATCATCTTATCCGAGACCCCGGATTGCTTTACAACCGCTCCTTTGGGCGCCAAATTGCCGGACAAGATCGCGATTCCGCCCTCTTTTTTAACAGGATTGGAAAGGGATCTGATTACTTCGTCATCCACGCGTTCCACACAATCTGCCAGTTGTTTTGTTGTCAGACCGGACAGAGTGGACGCGTCTTTGATTTTGTCTCCCAACTGTTTTAAAACTCCGGCAACGCCTCCGGCCACATCCAGATCCTCCATAAAATGTTCGCCAGCCGGATTCATGGAGGCTAACTGTGGAGTGTCCCTTGAAAGAATATCAAATGTTTCCAGCGGCAGTTCAACTCCCGCTTCATGCGCGATCGCCAGCAAGTGCAAAACTGTATTGGACGAACCGCCCAAAGCAAGATCAACTCGGATAGCGTTTTCAAAGGCCTCCCGAGTCATGATGCCGCGAGGGGTCACGTTATCCAGCGCCAGTTGGACTATCTTTTCTCCGGAAGCAAAGGCAATGCGCCGTTTAAGCGCAGAAACAGCCGGAGCGGTACCGCATCCAGGCAGGCTCATTCCCATAGTTTCCGTCAGAATGGCCATTGTATTGGCGGTGAACAGTCCCTGACAGGAACCAATGCCGGGACAGGCGTTATCCTCGCAGGTCATCAGTTCAGCGTGGCTTATAGCTCCGGCTTTATAACGAGCCATGGCCTCAAAGGTATCGGTAACAAACGAAAAACGTCGTCCATCACGGCCGCGTCCGCTCAGCATTGGGCCTGCGGTAACCACGATGCAGGGGATATCAATTCGCGCGGCGGCCATGAGCATACCGGGAGTAATCTTGTCACAGTTGGTCAAAAGCACCAATCCATCCAGACAATGGGCTTCAGCAACCGACTCCAGCATATCCGCGATCAATTCGCGGGTTGGCAGTGAGTAGCTCATTCCCCTGTGCCCCATGGCAATACCGTCGCACACGCCGGGAAGCCCGAAAAAAAAGGCGTGGCCGCCGCCCGAGTGGACGCCTTTCTCAATAAAACGCTCCAGATCGCGCATACCCGCATGACCGGGAATCAGATCGGTAAAACTTGTAGCCACACCGATGAAGGGCTTTTCAAGCTGAGCCTGCGAAACACCGGCGCCCTTAAGCAAAGCGCGGTGGGGAGTCCGCTCAAGTCCCTTTGTAATGGTCTCGCTTCTCATTGATTTACGCCCCTTTAAATTTGGTAAAAATGTAAGTTTTGAAAGATACAATATGAGCCAAAGCGCTGTCAATCGGGAAACATTCCGTCGTAAAAAGAGAGACACAGAAGAGAGAAGTTGATTCCACAGATAGTAAAACGTGGTATGCTTCTGGCGCGCGCCGCTATCGGAGCCTAATTCGGAATGATACGCAAAGCATTCCGATTTATTTTTAGGAAAGCAAGGAACAATGACATGACATTAAGCGATCTGATTGTTAAATATCTGGAACAATGCGGGGTTGAATATGTTTTCGGAGTACCCGGCAGTCCGCTGGGTCCGCTATTTGACGCGCTTGCGCGTAGCGAGAGGCGCGGCGGTCCAAAAATGATACTGACCCGGCACGAATCCGGAGCCGCGTTCATGGCTGACGGTTACGCGAGAGAGAGCGGTAAAATCGGCGTCTGCTGCTCCACAACAGGACCGGGAGCTACCAATCTCATAACCGGAGTTGCCTCCGCCCACGCAGAGCGCGTGCCGCTATTGGCGATCACCTCCCAGACCAGACTTCCCAATTTAAGTTTTGGCTGTTTCCAGGATTCTTCGCGGGACGGAGCGGATATTTTGGGCATGTTCGACCACTGCACCGCGTATAATTCCATGGTAACCCACCCTAATCAGTTGGAGCGGAAGCTGGCTGCTGCTCTAACCACCGCCTTGGGAGTTCCCGGAGGAGCGACCCACCTGAGCATACCTGTTGATATTTTCGGAGCGGAATCTCCCAACCCGCTTTCTTTCAAAGGGCTCTCCAACCTGTTGAATGCGCCTGACGCGAGCGTGGATAACGCAGCGTTCGATCAATTGATCGAAGAGCTGGAAAAAACGCTGGATAGCGGCGGCATGATCGTTATCCTAGCGGGATACAACGCCATCGGCGCGGGAGATGAGATCACTCGCTTCGCCGAGTTAACCGACTCGTGTATTATAACCACGCCGCGCGGCAAATCGGCCATAAATCCTTATCATCCCCTGGCGCGGGGTGTGTTCGGATGTTCTGGCCATTCTTCCGCCCGCGAAGCCTTGGCCGCCAAGGACATTCGATTGATTTTGGCCGTGGGCAGCAATCTGGGCGAATGGGCAACCAGCGGCTGGGACCCGGTCTTGATTAACGATCGCCTGATTCACATTGATGACGACCAAAAGAATTTTAGACGCTCGCCCATGGCGCGCCTGCATCTGCGCGGAGCTATAAAAAGCGTCTTCAAGCGCCTCGTTAGCCACATGGAAAAATCGGGTCGTCCCGGGAATGTTTCGGGGATTTCAAGTAAACCCATGTCTCCAGATAAAAACTATCTCCCGTCCGGAATAACCACATTGAAACCCGAGCTATGCGTGCCGTCTGAAAAAGGGTGCCTGATAAAAGCTCCGCAGGTTTACAGGGAATTGATCCGCCGATTCCCCGCAGAAACTCGCTTTTTTATAGACAACAGCAACAGCGTACCATGGTGTATCCATTACTTTTTTCATGAGCGGCCAGAAGCTCTGCTTTTTTCCATAGAATTTGCATCCATGGCCTGGGCCGTGGGAGCCTCAGTTGGGGGAGCGCTGGCAAACCGCCAAGCTCCCTCGGTCTGTATAGCGGGAGATGGATGCTATCTGATGAGTTCCCAAGAGATAACCGTTGCCGTGGAACATTGCCTGCCGGTCGTATTCGTAGTTCTGAACGACCATGGTTATGGTCTAATTCGGCATGGCCACCGCATCAGAGGATCGGAACCGGTTAGTTTTGACATTTCTGAAGTTGATTTCGCCATGATGGCGCGCGCCGCCGGGGCGCAGGGATTTACTATCAGAGACGCGGCTGACCTGGAAAACATAGATTGGTGCGATATAATGACGCGCCGGGGACCAACTCTACTGGATGTGCGTATTGATCCCGAAGAATCCCCTCCCCTTGCCATGGCGTAAAGGAAAACGCTTCATGATTATAAAATCGTCTGGAGCTTTTGTTTTTTACTTTGTTGACGCATAACCGCTTGCGCCCGCCAAAACTGTATGTATGAAAAAGATTTTGGAATCTCTCTAACAAACGAAACCTAAGCGGCGGATCTGTTTTATTTCAAATCCGCCGCCNATTCAGTCTTTAAAAATTTACCGACATAAACTCTCTTTTTTATATGTAGTTTCATAAGAAAACGAGCTTACATATATGTTTATATATTTACTAATGTGCGCAACTGCAGTCGTGACTCGCGCAATTATCTCCGTGGTTATGTCCATGGTGATTGCATTCCCGATTTGAATCATAATTCAAATTGTTTGCAAGCAAATCTTCAACCGCTTTATCAGCGCTCCCAGATATGCCGCCGTAGAGTTCAACTCCGACCGCCTCAAGGGCGCGTTTGCCTCCCACGCCTATACCGCCGCATATCAGTTTATCAACGCCGCCTTTTCCAAGAATACCAGCTAGCGTGCCATGACCGCTTCCGTTTGTACTAACAACAGAAGAAGCAATGACTTTTCCATCTTCAATGTCATAAACCTTGAATTGTTCCGTATGGCCAAAATGCTGGAATACATTCCCGTTTTCATAAGTTACCGCAATTCTCATTTTTCAATCCTTTCGTTTTCAATCTCATTCGGTGATGCTGTGGCGAGATTGCCAGGCAAACTGTTTCGCATAATCCTATGCTTTTCCTGCCAAATAGCGCAGCCAATAAACATCTAAGATTTCAGTCTACATTGATGAGCGCGCATTTCGCACATTCTTGTCCGCCTCTTTTCCTAAATCATCGTTATGGCGTTTGTCACAGCGCCCGTGACAACAACCGCGTCCGCAGTGACCATTCCTGTGTTCGCAAACACGATATTCACCGCCGCCAATAATCAATCTGCGTCCGTTCACAAGGCAATCGGCAAGCTTTTTTCGAGCGTTCTGATAAATCGCCTGCGCCGTTGTCCTCGCAACTTCCATCTGTTCGGCGCATTGTTCTTGCGTGAGTCCTTCCAAATCAATCAGGCGAATACTTTCATATTCGTCTACCGTCATTTCAACTACGCCGTTTTCTTGTTCGTGCGACGGGGTAAAGTGAGTGCAGCGCGGAGCGGCGCATACTTTTCGCCACTTTCTTGGTCGGGGCATAATAACACCTCCTATCGCATTGTTATTGGCATATGCCAGTTATTATATTTTATTTTTGACATATGTCAACAACCTTTGAACTCATTTATCGAATAAAAGACATACAAATACCTGCGCGAGCAAAAAACTCTGCTTTGGCAGCCTTTTTTGGAGAAAGAGTTGGGGGATAAATCCATAAGCTCCGCATAACGCTATAAACTGGCTACATACCAGCAAAGTGAGTTTGATGAAGGGTAACAAAGAATAGTATGTTATGTTCTTAGGACAACTGGAGAGTAGAGATACTTTTTTTCGGTATCTCCGCTATTAACCTGGCAGTTATATTTCAAACTCGCCTTTGTGAGCTTATTTACAAAGTATTTCGGGGATAATTGATATGGCTGTTCATAGCGAATAGCGGCATATATACAAAAAAGAAAAGGAATAGCCATCGGCTACTCCCGAACTCAAACAAACCCTCTATATAATACCGCATGAGACAACATGGAACGCATATAGCGTCCATATGAACGCATAAGTGCGGTTAGGTTGTTATAAAAATAAAAAACGCATGCTTACAAAATTTTATTTTAGTTTTTTATATTCCTCGCAGCCACGTTTATAGCCATTATAACAAGACTTTTTGAACCATTCTTTGGCCTTTACGTAATCCTATTTTACGCCGTCACCTCTGGCATATATCATTCCCAAAGACATCTGAGCGAAAACCTTTCCTTGGTTCGCCGCTTTTTCAAACCATTTGCTGGCTTTGACATAATCCTGATCTACGCATTGACCGTTGTAATATATGGTTCCCAAAAGGGTCTGCACCTCTACGTCGCCGGCGTTGGCGTTTTTTTTGTAAACCCAACACTCCGTCGCATTGCGTATTCTCTGCGCAATATCCATCGCCATTAGCAAGCATCAGGAATAACAGCAGTAAGAACAACAAAAAGCGGGAAGCGTTTTTCATGAGGCAACCTCGCAGATTTGGACATCAAACCTGTTTTTTATATTTAGGAGGAAGTTTTTCGGTTAAAAACACATTTTATTTTTACATATTATAATTTTTTCTAATCAATGTAAGGTTTTTAGACATCAGAAAAATATTTACTGTTTAATTAACTGCGGAACATAATTACTAGCAAGAAGTAATTTTGCAGAGAATCGTTTTAAAAGAACTTTCTCAGCTTACTTTTGTAAATAGCTTCAAAAAAATATGCAGATTAGCCACTTCACAGAAAATAACGCAGTAAACGCATCGAGCCTCCTGTCAGATTTCAGAATCTGTAAGGAGGCTCGTCGTACAATCAGCAACAAAGGTTACTTTTTAGGATAGGCTATGGCTTGTAAATTCTCGCTCTGAGCAGCTAAATTGTCAACTCGATAACCGCTAATAAACTAACACAGACCCTATATAACCAAAAACCATCAAAAAGCAATCTGTCAGCGGATAAAATTCATAAAAACTTTGGGTTCTTTTTCGGGAGGCGCTATCACCCCTTTACCATTTTCAACAAGCTTCATCGTCCAAGCCATGTTTTTGCCTAGAACGCGCATAATTTGTGCGCCTTCCTCGTCCTTCAGAACCTCGCCGCGTCGCGCGCCGAAAATCACATTCCAATAATTGGAGGTTGGTATAATCATCTCCGAATACAAAAGATAAATATTGAGTTCGTTAAACGCTGGGATTCCGCCGGCGCGCCGTACCGCGACGAGAGAAGCCCCGACCTTGTGTTTGAAAAGTCCGCCGTTGAACGTGGAAACATAAAAAACTCGGTCAAGAAACGATTTCATGGTTCCGGCAATGGCGGAAAAATACACCGGAGCGGCAAGAATTATGCCGTCCGCGTTTTTCATTTTTTGAATACACTCGTTGACCGGATCGTTTGTCTGAACGCAGGTCTCATCCTTTCTTTTGGCGCATTGCGCGCAGGCAAGGCAGCCTCCGATCTTTTGGTTGCCAATGTGGATGATTTCTGTGGCAATACCCGCTTTTTCTAATTCGGCGGCAACCATTGTAATACCGTGATAGGTATTTCCCTCTTTGTTTGGGCTTCCGTTAATAGCGACGACGTTCATTTATTAACCTCCTATCGTGGTGGATGCCTGCTGCGTTTACCCAATACATTTTGAAACAACTTTTATCTGATATTCGGGAAACAGGTCAAGATTTACCGGGCGGTTACGCATCATGGCAAGTTTGAGAAGTTTAAAATCAAGCTCTTTGCGCTTTTTTCTGCGCAGTTCGTCATCATCCAAGGTATTTATCATCTCGCTCATGCTCGCGATTTCTTTGCGCAGTTCCAGCTCTGGGGGAATGAAACCCGCGTTTTTCAGAACCTTGTACGCCATGCGCGTCTCAGCGGGAATACCTGAAAGATCCTCATTCATCGCCAAGGGTTTGCCCATGCCATCCAAATTATCGAATTCTCCCCGCTTCATCGCTTCTTGTATTTTGCGTTCGGCAATGAGAGCTATTATGTCCATCACGACATTTTTCTTTCTGTAACAATTTGCGTTGTCATTCCAGGCGATACAGCGTTTCGTCATGAGCGGGCGGTAGGTATTTCTTTTTCAATTTTTTGATTTCACGCTCGCCAAACGGATTCATTTCAGTTGCATCAGCACTATCAAACAGAGAACCCATTTCTTCCTCAATCCGCTCGGGATCTTCCCCAGATTCCAAACGCCTGATCGCGTCCTCAAAACCATCTCCAAAACTCATCCCCGTCGTGTCAGAAAATTTCCGCATGAATCGAGCCATCTGGCGAGGATCGTTTTCGTCCAAACCGTCCATTTCTCCCGCCAACGAAAGCATAGCCCGTTCCATACGCTCATCGTCCAGATCGGGCATGCCATCGGCCTCAGGCTCCTCTAGTCTTCCGCTTGAAAAAGCGAAGCGAGAAACCTGGCGTTCAAGACTGGGTTTTCCGCACCGCGGACACGAAGGGCGTTTATCCGTGGAAACCCTGCTCGCAAGAAAATTGAAAATTATATGACAATCGGAACAATAAAACTCGTAAACCGGCACTCATACGCCTCCAAGGTTTAAGTTTTACGTTATTACTCAAACGCGCTGATCACAACTCATCCAGAATTTTAAGCCTCTTCGCTCTATATTCCTCCTCCGTTATAACTCCTTGGTCGCGCAGTTCTTTAAGCACGTTGATACGTTCGGCGGTTTTTCCCGCTTTGCCGCTGAAAAGATTCCTCAACGCATCTGACGTCGTGGGTTCGGGANCCCCAGATTTTCCACTNGAAGTAGCGTAGGAGTACTCCGGTTTCCAATCGTCGCTGAAAGCCAGCCAGTCCCTGCGCACCATTGTCACCTCCGGAGTCGTCCCCTGCGGGATAAGCGCCCAGGTTCCATCGGCTGTATATTCCCTATTGCCAGGGGTAAACGGATCCAATCTTCGATCCTTTCGCTCGCTGTAGTCATATTGGGCTTTTCCTATAATCAGGTTGATCTTGCCTCCTTGATAAAACATGCGACCGGCTGTCGCCATGGGGCTTTTGGCCAGCCCGCCGGCAGACAAATGCAGCCCGACGATGGCAAAAGTGACATCCTCGTTCGGCTTCGCCTGCCTAAACGCATCCTGAAAATACGGCACGAGGAATCCAACGGATTGATCGGTAAAAAGCGGCCTGACTGTGGCGTTAGCTTTAGGGTCCGAAAGAAATGGTACTGATACGCCAAACACTCCGGGACGCAACTGGATAGACGACAGTATTTCGGCAAGACGATCCTGACCAATTTCCACAGGATGGTTATTGGGAATCGGGCTTCCTCCTTTTACCGCATCCGCCTCTTCAATCGCCACAAACTGATCTCGGCTTTCCCATAACACACGCTTCGCCGCAAAAGCGTCCGTTCCAATCAAGGCGAAAGAAAGAAACGTCGCCATTACCAACGCGCCGCGAACATAACAGTTAAACATCCTGTTCCCAATCAATTTCATACACCCTCCGTCACCGCACATATCAATTGATTTTCTCTATATTCAGAAAACAGCTTCTCGTTTTGGACGTTTCGGGNACTGTACCACGATCATATGGTTCGCGCCACATTTGAGACAAAATCCGCGCTAAAAAAATCGGGGCGCCCAGCGACGCCCCGATGACTCATAACAATACATCTTTCAAAAAACTATAAACTTACGCCGATCACGATTTGACAGGCCCAACTCCTAGAACTGTCCGGCCATACAAGGTGTTGAGGATTATGGCGGCGCAGACGTAGAGTGCCATCAGAGCGTCGACGATTCCGATATAACCGGCCCATACTCCCGCTTGGGGTATGATGCCCGCCAGCGCCAGATCAAGGCACACAAACACAGCCAAAAGAAGGGCTATGGTGATGATTACCGCCATATTGGTAACCAGCGTAGCAACAAGAATGATCGCTGTGAAAATGGTGTATGCGATCAGGAAAACCAGGAGCGTATTCGCGTCCAGCTCATACCACTTGAGCGCGCACCCGAGATTTAAAACGCCCCAAACTGCCCAGAACATTCCATAGACGCCGAAAACTAAAGCTGTGAACAACTCATTTTTCTTGAACCCGAAATAAGCCGTCAAGAAATGAAGCAGCGCGGCAAACAATGCCGTAGGAATCAACACGCTGATGGCATTCGGGCCGAGAATCCCGGCGTTAAAGAAGCTTAAGGTAAAAAGACCAATACCAAAACTCGCCAATCCGATAGCTGACGGATCTGCGATAGCCTGATTTACAACATTAACGGTTGTGCTCTCTGATGACATTTTTCAACCTCCCTATTTGTTGCAATTGGTATTCTTCAAGAACCATTCAACATTACATAGTAAAGAAAAAAACTGCCCTTCATCAAATAGCAGACAACGCAAACATATTTTAACGTTTTACTCAGCTGTCGTAGGATCGATAACGGCCTTCACTTCTGACACGCTATTGGCGGGAAATCCCCCCTGTTTGGCGTGTTCAAGCACCATCTCCTTGTTCGGAGCGATATACGTACAGTAAATTTTGTTCTCGACTACAAAACTCTGAACCCACTGAATCTGAGGTCCGAGACCAGAGAGAACACTACAGGATTTCTGGGATATCGCTTTCAATTCTTGGAGAGAGAGGTTGCCGGCGCCCGGAATCTCCCGCTCAATTACGTATTTAGGCATTAAACGCCTCCTTTGTTGTTTTAAATAGACCAGCCGGCTTACCAGTAGAACATGGTGCCGAAGGCAAATTGATTGGAACGCATCTGCGCGCCGTCGGTAAAGGTGTCGCGAGCGTGGATGTATTCAAACACAAATTGCGTGAATGAATTCATGTTATAGGTAATCGAGGCAACGCCCGATTCCTGACGTTTGGCCAACGCCCGGGCTGCTCTCATGGATTTGTCGTGATCCGTTTCTATCAGACGGTTCTGACCGTAGTTGACGCCAAGCTTCCACGTAGGATTGATCTGATATGTTGCCTGAGCCAGGAAGCCATAAAACTTACGTTCTTTGCCGGTCCAGTCGACTGAACCCGAGCCCAGCGCGCCGTCCTGAGCGCTCAGCATACCGAGGCCCCTGCCTCCGTAACCAGAGAGCAACAGATCAATACCGTTAAAGCCGGCTCCGATTCCATAGGCTCCGCCGATGGACTGCGGATTGGTATCGTATTCTCTGGATGTGGCGCGTTGATAGAGACCGGATAACCACGCTTGGACAGTCGTTCCGCTTTTGAATGTTTTTGCATAAGACAGCTCGGCTTCAATGCGGGGAATGTTAGTTTTATCCATATCAGTACGGCCAGAGATGTTATAGGGCTCGGCTATGGCAATGGCAAATTTGGCGCCGTCCCAGAATTCCGGGGTGGTATAGCGCATTTGCGGACCAAAGTTGGCGTAGAGATAACCATACCCAATATGTCCCAGAGTAACGGTGCTCCAGCGAGGCCCAACCGTACCGGCGGTAAGAAGAGTCATGTCAGTAAGAATGTTTTTACCCTGATAGAGGTTAAGCGCGCGACCGGCCAGAATTTCGCCGTATCTGCCCTTGGCTGTGTAGAACACTTCACGAACGTCAAGGTGGGAGCCTGTGGAAAAACGAGTTTCGTCTGCATTCTGAATACTGGGATAGAGACCGATGCGAACCGTTGAATCAACGCCGTTTGTCGTGGGAGCTTTGATGTTGAAAGCCACAACCGACGGCAGAAGGCCAACGCCCACGCCGAAACGCTGATTGGTCTCAGCTCCATTGCCATCTAGCCATCCACCAACGTAGCTAGCGCTACGCGCGTTTCTGAGCGGCGTTGTGGTGTGATAAGTAGAAAAGACATCAATGATACCATCAGTCGTCAATTGCCAGCCGTTTTCACCGCCAACGGCAAAACCGGCTTGGGACGGTTTGGCTGCGAGTTTCCTCCCTGTGTTTGATTCATTTGATTCGACGCGCCGTTATTTAGGCGCATACAGCGAATTAAGATAAATCATTGCCAGCTTTTACAGATATTCCATCAACTCCTTTCCTTTCCCCCCGGGAACCTTTTCTTGAATACAAACTTCTGTTTGGCAACGCAGGAGAAAAATATAAAAATTTCTGCTGTAAAACAATCAATCGCCGCACATACGTTTTCTATCGGCGCTTATCAAACCCTGTCCNGCATTTCTAAAAACAAGAGTCAAATGTCTCGCACAATCTGCGATAGTGCAGTTCATAACATGTTTTATCTCAATTATCAAACAATGTTTCACACAAAATCCGCTCAAATGTATTTTTTTTGCAAACAATGTTACAGACAACACTCTATCAAACGTATTTTTTTGCATCCGCGTGTAATTCGTTTCATCAGCAAAGCGATATTCCCTCGCCAAACAGCGCATTCATTGCGCAACTCGGCCCAATGGCGGGCTAAAAACATAATGGGAATAAAAATGAAGGGGAAAGAATCTGATGTTTCGGACGAATTACGGATGGAAAAACAGCGATGCGCTTTATGATTGAAGACTACTGTATAACTTCTGGTGTCAGCCAAATC
>JGI994J12354_10001165_pt1 | contig 26713 bp, 36 predicted proteins | sample IntmicLarv3ML3BL_FD_12354 | JGI IMG/M metagenome (IMG submission 12354)
TCGCGTCTGCCGACGGCTTTTGGCCGTTCCTTGGCGACAAACCATGCAAAACAGGCAAAGCCTGTTTTGCGCCGCCTGCGTCGCTCAAAGCTCGCTACGCTCGCGATGGCCGTCGGTTTTAGGGAAACCCAAATCGGGGGTCAAGGGGCATCATGCCCCTTGCGGGGAGGTCTGGAGGGGCAGCGCCCCTCCAGAAAAATGCACTCTTCCCCCCCTAACTCGCCACCGCAACAAGACGCAGAGCCTCGCCATCCAGGGTCACGCTGACAGCAGCGCCGTCGCGGATTTCGCCTGCAACAAGCCGCTTTGCCAGCGGTGTTTCGAGCCTGTTCTGTATGAAGCGGCGCAGGGGCCGTGCCCCGTATATGGGGTCATAGGCGGTTTCGGCAATGAAGGCGCGGGCTTCGTCGGTCAAGTTGACGGTAATCTTCCGATCTTCGAGGCGCGCATTCAGCCGTGCCAGCAGAAGGTCTACAATTCCGGCGATTTCTTCCAGCAGCAGGGGTTTGAACAGCACAAGCTCGTCCACGCGGTTCAGAAATTCCGGCCTGAAATGGGCTTTGAGATCCTGTAGCACGGCCTCGCGCACCCCGTTTTTGAATTCCCCCTGGGGGGTAATGCCTTCGAGCATCACGCTTGAACCGATGTTGGAGGTCATGATGATGAGGGCATTGCGGAAATCCACGGTGCGGCCCTGGCTGTCGGTCAGGCGTCCGTCATCGAGAATTTGCAGAAGGGCGTTGAACACATCGGGGTGGGCCTTTTCCACCTCGTCAAAGAGGATGACGGAATAGGGCTTTCTGCGAACCGCCTCGGTAAGCTGACCGCCCTCGTCATAGCCGATGTAGCCCGGAGGCGCCCCGATGAGGCGGGCCACAGCATGTTTTTCCATGTATTCGCTCATGTCCAGACGCACCATGCTTTCTTCGCTGTCGAAGAGGGCCAGGGCCAGACTTTTGCAGAGCTCGGTCTTGCCAACGCCGGTGGGGCCAAGGAAGATGAAGGAGCCAATGGGCCTGTTCTGGTCGGAAAGGCCGGCGCGTGAGCGCAGAACCGCTTCCGCAACGGCGGTAATGGCCTCTTCCTGCCCGATAACCCTTTGATGCAGCAATTCCGGCAGCCGCAGCAGCTTTTCGCGTTCTGCCTCCATGAGCCGGTTCACGGGAATGCCGGTCCAGCGGGCGACAATTTCGGCAATGTCCTCGGGCCGCACCTCTTCTTTCAGCAGGCGCGGGGCATCCCCTTCGGCGCTTTCGGGCTGGGCTTCGAGGCCAGCCAGCTCCTTTTCCAGCTTTGGCAGGGTGCCGTAGCGCAGTTCCGCGGCCCTGTTCAGGTCGTAGGCCCGCTCTGCCTCTTCAAGGGCCAGGCGGGTGCGTTCAATGTCTTCTTTCAGTTCACGCACGCGGTTGATGCCGCCCTTTTCCTTTTCCCAGCGGGCGGAAAGGGCTTCCTGTTTTTCCCGCAGCTCTTCGAGTTCGTTTTCCAGCCTGCCGAGACGTTCGCGGGAGGGGGCGTCGGTTTCGCGGCGCAGGGCCTCGCGTTCGATTTCAAGCTGCATGATCTTGCGCCGGGCCTCGTCCAGTTCCGAGGGCAGGGAGTCGATTTCCGTGCGGATCATGGCCCCGGCCTCGTCGATGAGGTCAATGGCCTTGTCGGGCAGTTGCCTGTCGGTGATGTAGCGGGTGGAGAGCATGACCGCCTCGACAATGGCCGCGTCGGTGATGCGTACGCCGTGGTGCACCTCGAAGCGTTCACGCAGGCCGCGCAGAATGGAGATGGCGTCTTCGGGCGCGGGCTCGTCCACCATCAGGGGCTGGAAGCGGCGTTCCAGGGCCGGGTCTTTTTCAATGTACTTGCGGTATTCGTCAACCGTGGTGGCCCCGATGCAATGAAGCTGTCCGCGNGCGAGCAGGGGTTTCAGCAGGTTGCCCGCGTCCATGGCCCCGTCTGTGCGGCCCGCGCCGACAATGGTGTGCAGCTCGTCAATGAAGAGCAGAATCTGGCCGTTGGAGTCTTCAACTTCCTTGAGCACGGCTTTGAGGCGTTCTTCAAATTCGCCCCGGTATTTTGCCCCGGCAATGAGGGCCCCCATGTCGAGGGCAAAGAGCTGCCTGTCTTTCAGGCCCTCGGGCACGTCCCCTTTCAGGATTCTGTGGGCCAGGCCTTCCACAATGGCGGTTTTGCCAACCCCGGCCTCGCCGATGAGCACCGGGTTGTTTTTGGTGCGGCGGGAAAGAATGCGAATGCAGCGCATGATTTCGGCATCCCGCCCGATCACCGGGTCGAGCCTGCCGTTTCTGGCCTCTTCCACCAGGTTGCGGCCAAAGCGGGCCAGAGATTCATAGGTATCTTCGGCTGTTTGCGAGGTAACTCGGCTGTTGCCGCGCACGGCGGTCATGGCGGAGAGAATGCTTTCTTTGGTGACGCCCGCCTGCCTGTTGATGGCCCCAAGGGGGGAAGAGGGCGGTTCGGCGGCCAGTTCGCAGAATATGTGCTCCACGCTGACAAATTCGTCTTTCATGCGCGTGGCTGCGGTTTCGGCCCGCAAAAGCGCTTGATGCAGCCTGCTGCCGAGCACGGGCAGGGCTGTTTCGGCCCCCGGCCCGCTCACAGAGGGCAGCTTGGCAAGGGCGGCTTCAAGGGCGGCGAGATAGGCGCTCTGGTCGATACCGGCCTTTTCCAGCAGGCGGGGAACCAGCCCGTTTTCCTGGGTGGCAAGGGCGTGGGCCATGTGCAGCACGTCAATTTGCTGCTGCCCGCGGGTGAGGGCCAGTTCCTGCGCGCTGGCAATGGCGGCCTGCGATTTTTCGGTAAATTTTTGTATGTTCATGTGTATACCCCCTTTTCCAATACTCTTTGTGAAAACATTGTATAAGGTTTACCCCCTGGGTGCGAAGGTTGAAGTATCCCGCAGCCTTTCCCAGAGTTCCCTTTCTTCGTCTGTCAGGGTTTCGGGTACGGCAATGGAAAGCCGTATGATGAGGTCGCCCCTTGTCTGCCCGGAACCAAGCCCCTTGCCGCGCAAGCGCAGCTTTTTCCCGCTGGAACTGCCCGGGGCAATGGTCACGTCCAGGGCCCCGCCCGGGGCGGGCACGCGGGCTGTGCAGCCGAGGGCCCCTTCCCACGGCGCAAGGGTCAGTTTATACAGAATATCGGCATCATCCAGAGTAAAATCCGCATGGGGCAGGATGGCTATTTTCAGGAACAGGTCGCCTGCCTTGCCGTTGTTCGGGGCCGGGTCTCCCTGGCCTTTGAGCCGAATTTTCGCGTCATGTTTTATACCCGCGGGTATGACCACTTCCAGGGTTTTTCCGCCCACGGTGATGGAGCGCTTGCCCCCGGCAAGGGCGTTTTCAAGGGTGAGGTTCAGGGTTGCTTCCACATCGCGGCCCTGCTGGGGGCGCGGGGTGAAGTTGCCGAAATTCGCGCCGCCAAAGTTCGCGCCGCCAAAGTTCGCGCCATTGAACGTCCTGCCCTGGGAAAAGCCGCCCCCGCCGAAGAGGGTGGAGAAAAAGTCGCTGTACCCGTCCTGCCCGCCTCCGAAGGTAAACTGCATGTTTTCAAAGCCGGGGGGCCGCTGGAAATTCTGGCCGTTCTGCCAGTTCGGGCCAAGGGTGTCGTACATCTGCCGCTTTTTCGGGTCTTTGAGCACCTCGTGGGCCTCATTGACCTCCTTGAAGCGTTCCTCGGCCTGTTTGTCATTGGCGTTGAGGTCCGGGTGGTGCTTGCGGGCCAGCTTCTTGTACGCCTTGGCAATCTCGTCCTTTCCGGCGTCCCGCGAAACCCCGAGTATCTTGTAATAATCCTTGTATTCCACAGCCATTCCCGTTACCTCTCCGTTTCAAAATAGCCAACTACCAGTAGTTCGCTCTATTGCAGAGATAAGTATTGTGAGCTACAAGTCAAGGAATACCCGCGCATTCCATGCTCTGCCGAGTCATGCGGGCGCGGAAAACGGGAGAAAGGGATGAGCAGGTATGCCATGAGCCTTCCAGTGCTCATGTATCATTATATAAACGATTGCCCGAACCCCATCGCGGTTTCGCGGCGGCTTTTCGAGGAACAGTGCCGCGTTCTGGCCGAAAACGGCTGGAGGGGCGTGGGTCTTGCCGAGGCAGGAGCCTTTCTGGAGCAGGGGGAACCCCTTCCGGCCCGCTCCTTTCTGATGACTTTTGACGATGGCTACCTTGACAACTACCTGTACGCCATGCCCATAATGGCGCGCTACGGGCACAAGGGCATCATGTGCGCGGTGGCAAACCGCATAGAGGAAGGAGACGTCCCGCGCGTGGGCCTTGACGATATTTTCGCGGGCAAGGCCCCGGACATGCCGGAGCTGAACGCCCCGGTGCAGCGCGACGCCCTTGGCTTTGACGTGCGGAACGACATTTTCTGCAACCGGGCCGAGGTGCGGGCCATGCACCGGGCCGGGGTCATGCAGGTCATATCGCATTCGGAAGGGCACCTTGCCGCCTTTACCGGGGCCGGGTATCAGGGCTTCTGCCAGCCGGGCCATCAACGCCGAACCTTTTATACAACGCGCTATCCGTGGCTTTGGGGCATGCCCGCCTTTCCGGTAAAGCCCGGCCTTGCCAGCAGGGAATTTCGCCCCTCTGACGAACTCCTGCAGGGGGTGAGGGAGCGTGTGCCCCAGGAATATGCGGCGGCAGCCGAATTTTTTGCCCGTGATGAGGCTGTCCGGGAACTGGAGCGCTTTGTGCTGTCCCTTGCCAATGAGGGCCGCCTTGGCCGCATGGAAACCGACGCGGAGCAGGAAGAGCGTTTCCGTGCAGAGCTTTTGGGCGGCAAGGCCCGACTGGAAGCCCTTCTGGGCGAAGCGGTTCACGCCCTGTGCTGGCCCTGGGGCAAATATTGCGGGAAGGCGCACGACCTGGCCAAAGGCGTGGGGCATAGCCTGTTTTTTACCACAAAAGAAGGGGCGAACCCGCCTGCGCGGCCAGAGGCGGTCTGCCGTTTCAAGGCCAAGGCCCAGAGCGGGCAGTGGCTTTTGAACAGGGTGCGCCTGTATTCGCGGCCTGTGCTTGGCGCCCTGTACGCGAAAATACGTTTGTAACCCGGCCCCGTGAAACACCACCACAAGGAGAAGGCATGAGCAGCCATACCACACCGGCCCGCAAGGGCAGGGGAATCAACAGCACGGAACAGGTGCAGGCCGTGACCGCGCCCGACATTGCGAACGCCAAGGGGCAGAGGAAGATCACCGTTCTCACCGCCTATGATTACCCCACGGCCTGCATGGTGGATGCGGGTGGGGTGGACATGATTCATGTGGGCGATTCCATGGGCAACGTCATACTGGGAAGGCCGGATACTGTTTCCGTTACCCTGGACGAAGTCATTCTGCTGTCCCGTGCTGTTGTGGCAGGGGTGGAACGCGCCCTTGTGGCTGCGGACATGCCCTTCATGACCTATGAAACCGGGGTGAGAGACGCCTTGAAAAATGCGGGTCGCATGGTGCGGGAATCGGGTGTGCGTGCGGTGAAGCTTGAAGGCGGCGAAGTTATCGCCCCGCAGGTGCAGGCCCTTGTGCAGGCGGGCATTCCGGTGGTGGGGCATATTGGCCTGACCCCCCAGCGGGTGGGGGTGCTTGGCGGCTTCAAGGTGCAGGGCAAGTCTGCAACGGCGGCGGCCCGGCTTCTGGAAGACGCCCTGGCCCTTGAAAGGGCGGGGTGTTTCAGTATTGTTCTTGAGGCGGTGCCCTCGGAACTGGCGAAGATAATTACCAAAGCGGTCGGAATACCCACCATTGGAATCGGGGCCGGGCCGCATTGCGACGGACAGGTGCTGGTAACCCACGACATGCTCGGCCTGACACCGGGGCGAGTGCCAAAATTTGTCAAGCAGTATGCGGCCATTGCCGAGGCGGGCACAAAGGCGGTTGAAGCCTATGTGCGTGAAGTGGTTTCGGGTGAGTACCCTGCCCGGGAACACAGCTACGCCATGCCTGCCCCGGAACTGGAAGAACTGAAACGGCTTGTTAATAAATAGTTTTTTGCTTGCCGCCCCGGTTTTTTCCCAGCGAAAGACGAGGGGGGCGGGCCGAAGGGTTCAGGGCGAAGATTCATTTTTTTTTGGAATTATTACAAGCAATTGAGAAGTGAACGCTAAAAAGAACACACCTTTTGCAGTTCCCTCGCTTGACATTATGTAAATTATTTCACAAAGTAGATCGGGAGTAAGGGTTCTCCCTTCAGGTTTTTTTACACCTTGTCAGCAATGGTTGCTGACTATTTTCACATAACAGGAGTAGAAATATGTCCACACTGGTTCCCCCGCATGGTGGCAAAGGTCTAGTATGTTCCCTTCTTGAAGGCGCAGCCCGCGACGCCGAGCTTGCGAAAGCCAAAGGCCTTCCCAAGATCAACATCAGCGCCCGCGTCAAGGGCGACCTTATCATGATGGGCATTGGCGGCTTTTCTCCCCTCACCGGCTTCATGGGCAAGGCTGACTGGAAAAGCGTTTGTGAAAAATTCACGCTTACCGACGGCACCTTCTGGCCCGTTCCGGTTATTCTTGACGCCAGCAAAGAAGAAGCCGCTGCTGTTGCCGAAGGCGCTGAAGCTGCCCTGGTTTTTGATGGTGAAATTTATGCCACCATTAAGGTAACGGAAAAATTCGTTCTTTCCGCTGACGAAAAGAAGTGGGAATGCGAAACAATCTTCAAGGGCGAAGGCGACGACTCTGCCGCCGACAAGTTCTGGACTGTTGCCCAGGAAGATCACCCCGGCGTGAAAATGGTTCTGAACCAGAAAGAAGTGTGCCTTGCCGGCCCGGTGAAAGTCCTTTCCGAAGGCAACTATCCCGTGAAATACAAGGGCGTGTACAAGCGTCCTGCCGAACTTCGCGCCGACCTTGATGCCCGCGGCTGGGCCACTGTTGCTGCCCTTCAGCTTCGTAACCCCATGCACCGTTCGCATGAATACCTTGCGAAAATCGCCATGGAAGTGTGCGACGGCGTAGTTATTCACTCCCTTATCGGCAACCTGAAGCCCGGCGACATTCCCGCTGAAGTGCGCGTAAAAGCCATCGACAAGCTGGTTGAACTGTACTTCGTGAAAAACAACGTCATTCAGGCCGGTTATCCCCTTGACATGCGTTACGCTGGCCCCCGTGAAGCCCTGCTCCACGCCCTGTTCCGCCAGAACTACGGCATGAACCGCCTTATTGTTGGCCGCGACCACGCTGGCGTTGGCGACTTCTACGGCATGTTTGAAGCTCAGGTTATCTTTGACCGCATTCCGGTTTCCGGCAATGACGCCAAAGACCTTCTCTGCAAGCCCCTGAAGATCGACTGGACTTTCTATTGCGTGAAGTGCGACGGCATGGCCTCTCTGCGTACCTGCCCGCATGGCAAGGAAGACCGCGTCATTCTTTCCGGCACCAAGCTGCGCAAGATGCTCTCCGACGGCTCTGAAATTCCTGATCACTTTGGCCGTAACGAAGTGCTCGACATTCTGCGCGAGTACTATGCCGGCCTGACCGAAAAGGTTGAAGTCAAAATGCAGAGCGCCGCTGCTGGCAAAATGTAATGACGACTTCTGTTTAACGGTTTCTGAAGAGGCCCGGCGTAGCCGGGCCTCTTTACTTTGGCGGCAAACACGCTCTCGGAGGCAGTTGCGAAGGCATGCCTTCGGCCCGGTTTTTGGCCTGCCGGTAGGTAGGGAAAAAGTTTGGCAGAAAATGAAAAAAAACTTGACGATCTTCACCCGACAATGTATTAACACCCTTCGCGCCATTGGTGCGCACCCCCTGTGACGGCAGGGAAAGCGGGTCGAGCCCGCTTGATTGCGCCTGATTGTACTACGCCAATCAGGTTTGACATTTGCAGGCCATGTTTTTGCCTTTGATGTCTTGAGCCGTTTCAACCCGCAGCTCCAGGGTTGCAAGGGAAAAGCCGGAAGGGTTGCCTTCCGCACGCCTGCAAAGCACCGTATTCAACAACTGTTGTTGATGAGGCTGGCAAAAGTAGGCGATCTGTCAAGTAGAAGTTCAATTGAGAAAATGGTCGTTTGGAGCCAGCCTTTTTTCATTTATACGGAGTAACGAGCGATGACGACAGTAAGCAGTGATCGTATCAGAATCAAACTGAAGGCCTACGATTACCGTATCCTTGACAAGGCAGTGTCCGAAATAGTTGACACAGCCCGCAACACGGGTGCGGGTATTGCCGGACCAATTCCGCTGCCCACGAACATTCACAAGTATACAGTGAACCGCAGTGTTCATGTAGACAAAAAATCGCGTGAGCAGTTTGAAATGCGTATTCATAAAAGGCTGGTGGATATTATTGAACCCACCCAGCAGACTGTTGATGCCCTTGGCAAGCTTTCCTTGCCTGCTGGCGTTGACGTAGAAATTAAGCTGTAGCGAGGAAGTCATGGCTGAAAAACTGGGAATTTTGGGTCGCAAGCTCGGCATGACCCGCATTTTCGCCAGCGACGGCGCTGCGGTTGCTGTCACAGTGATCGAGGCTGGTCCTTGCCCTGTGGTGCAGGTGAAAAATGCTGATAACGATGGATACGACGCCATCCAGATTGGGTATGGCAACGGCAAGGAAAAACACATGACCAAGCCGCTCGCTGGTCATTTCAAAAAGGCCGGGACCGGCTTTTTCCGCACGCTGCGCGAGGTTCGCCTTGAGGGGCCGAGCGAAAAAAATATTGGCGATGCGGTGGATGTAACCATTTTCAATCCGGGTGAAGTTGTAAAGGTTTCCGGCCGCAGCATAGGCAAGGGCACCGCAGGCGTTATGAAGCGCCACAACTTCCATGGCGCGAACGCCACCCACGGTGCGGAAAAGGTGCACAGAAACGCTGGTTCCATAGGCAATAACACCGAACCGTCCAAGGTGTGGAAGGGTAAAAAGATGGCTGGTCACCTTGGTGCGCGCAATGTCACCGTTTCCAGCGTTATTGTGCTTGCCATCCGCCCTGAAGATAACCTGATATTGGTCAAGGGCGCCGTTCCCGGCCCCAAAAACGGCCTTGTCATGGTTCGCAAGCAGTAGAGGGGATAAGCAGATGGCTCAGCTCACAGTATTCGATCAGGAAAAAAATGCAGCCGGCAGCGTTACCCTTTCGCCTGAAGTATTTGAAGTGCCGGTTCGCGCGGAAATTTTGAACCTTGTTGTGCGCGCCCAACGCGCTTCCTGGCGTGCGGGCACACATTCCACCCTCACCCGCTCCATGATGAAGGGCGGGGGCGCCAAGCCCTGGCGTCAGAAGGGCACAGGCCGTGCCCGTTCCGGCTCCAATATTTCTCCTGTGTGGACGGGCGGTGCGGTTACCTTTGGCCCCCACCCCCGCGACTACAGCTTCAAGGTGAACAAGAAGGTATGGAAGCTCGCCATTCGCATGGCCCTTTCCTCACGCCTTGCCGGAGAAAAGATTCTTGTGGTGAAGGACATTGTCCTTCCCGAAGTCAAGACAAAGCACTTTGTCACTGTTAAAGAAACCCTTGGGCTTGGCAAGACGCTGATCGTGGCCCCGGCTGATGCGCAAAGTCTGCAAAAGGCGGCCCGCAACATTCCCGGCGTTACGGTGCTTACGCCTGAGCAGCTCAACGTGTATGACATTCTCAACCACGGTCAGCTTCTTATGCTTGAAAGCGTGGTAGAGCCTGTAACAGCGCGTCTTTCCGCGTAAGAGGTCGGTCATGGACTACACACAGATACTTTTGAAGCCCATTATCTCTGAAAAGGGCACTTTTTTGAAAGAGGAGTCCAACCAGGTGGCTTTTTATGTACATAAAGACGCCAACAAGGTTGAGATCAAAAAGGCCGTGGAAGCTGCTTTCGACGTAACGGTGAAAGCCGTGAACGTGCTCAAGAAAAAGCCCCTGCACAAACTGGTTACGCGTGGCCGCAAGCGCCAGGCCAGCCGCGTTGCCGGCTACAAGAAAGCGTATGTTACGCTTGCTGCCGACAACAAGATTGAATTTTTCGAGGGAGTGTAAACAATGGCTATCCGTAAATTGAAACCTACCTCTGCGGGCCGCCGTTTTCAAACGGTGGACACCTTCGAGGAGATTACGGCCAAGCGCCCTGAAAAGTCGCTTACTGTCGGTTTGAGCAAAACCGCCGGCCGGAACAATTACGGTCGCATTACCAGCCGTCGTCGCGGCGGCGGGCACAAGCGCCTGTATCGTATTATTGATTTCAAACGTGACAAGTTTGGCGTGAACGCCACTGTCGCCTCTATTGAATACGACCCGAACCGGAGCGCACGCATTGCCCTTCTTCAGTATGAAGATGGCGAAAAGCGGTATATCCTTGCCCCTGTCGGCATCAGCGTTGGCGATGCCGTGCTGGCTGGCGAAGGTGCCGACATCAAGCCCGGCAATGCCATGCCCCTTGGCAAAATTCCTGTTGGTACCCTTGTACACAACGTGGAACTTGCCCCCGGCCGTGGCGGGCAGTTCTGCCGCAGCGCCGGCACCTATGCCCAGCTTGTTGCCAAGGAAGGAAAGTATGTTCTTCTTCGCCTTCCTTCCGGCGAAGTGCGCAAGGTTCTTGCCGCGGGCATCGCTTCCATCGGTCAGGTCGGGAACATTCAGCATGAAAACATTTCCCTTGGCAAGGCTGGCCGCAACCGCTGGCTTGGCCGTCGCCCCAAGGTTCGCGGCGTGGCCATGAACCCGGTGGATCACCCCCTGGGCGGCGGTGAAGGCCGCAGTTCCGGTGGCCGTCATCCTGTTTCCCCGTGGGGTATGCCGACCAAGGGTTACAAGACCCGTGACCGTAAAAAGGCTTCTTCGAAGCTTATTATTACCCGTCGCAAGTAGGGTAGGAGTTGACCAATGCCAAGATCGCTGAAAAAAGGCCCCTTTATTGATGGTCACCTTGTCAAAAAGGTAGAAGCCGCTACAGCGAACAATGACCGTCGCGTTATCAAAACCTGGTCGCGCCGTTCAACCATTGTTCCTGAAATGGTAGGGCTTACGTTTGCTGTACACAACGGAAAGAAATTCATCCCGGTTTTCGTTACCGAAAACATGGTCGGGCACAAGCTTGGTGAATTTTCCATCACCCGTGTCTTCCACGGTCATGCTGCCGACAAGAAGACGAAAGCTAAGAAGTAAGGGCGTGTGAGTCATGGGAAAAAATGCTAATATTCGTAGAGACAAGGCCAGCGCCTTGAAGATTGAGAAGGCCTCTTCTCCACGCGCTTCTCTTCGCTCCGTGCGCGTTTCGCCCCGCAAGGCTTCCCTTGTGGCAAGAAACCTCATTGGTCGCCCTGTTGGCGAGGCGCTTGACATCTTGCTGCTCACGCCGCAAAAGGCCGCAGGCATTATCCGCCAGGTAATGTTCTCCGCCCTTTCCAATGCGGGTGCAAACGACCCTCACGTCAGCGCGGGCATTGATGCCGATGCGCTCATCGTGAAAAAGGTTATTGTTACCGAAGGCCCAAGCTGGAAACGCTTCATGCCGCGCGCCCAAGGCCGTGCAACCTCCATTATAAAGCGTACCAGTCATATAACCGTCATTCTTGCCGAGAACTAGGAAACTATTATGGGACAGAAAGTCAATCCATTCGGGTTCCGGCTCGGGTACAACAAGAACTGGCAGTCTCGCTGGTATAGCAAGAAAGAGTACCCGGCCTATGTTTTTGAAGATCACAACATTCGCAAGTATGTGAAGAAGCTCCTTTTCGCTGCCGGTCTTTCCCGCATCGAAATTGAACGCCCCGGCGACAAGGTACGCCTTGTGCTTTCAACAGCCCGCCCCGGCATTGTTATTGGCCGCAAGGGTGTGGAAATTGAAAAACTGCGTGCGGATTTGAAAAAGAAGTTCAGCCGTGATTTCGCCATTGAAGTGAACGAAATTCGCCGTCCTGAGGTGGAAGCCCAACTCGTGGCCGAAAATGTGGCCCAACAGCTTGAACGCCGCGTTGCTTTCCGCCGCGCCATGAAGCGCACGGTGGCCATGTCTACCAAATTTGGCGCCGAAGGCATTAAAATCAACTGCGCCGGTCGTCTGGCCGGAGCGGAAATAGCCCGTACCGAATGGTACCGCGATGGTCGCGTTCCACTGCAGACCCTTCGTGCCGATATTGATTACGGCTATGCCGAAGCCCGTACCACCTACGGCATCATCGGCGTAAAAGTGTGGATTTTCAAGGGTGAAATCCTTGATCATGAGGTAGATCGCAATGCTTAGCCCAAAAAGAACAAAATTCCGCAAGATGCAGAAGGGCCGTATAAAGGGCCCCGCGCCTCGCGGTGCCAATATTGCCTTTGGCGATGTTGGCCTCAAGGCTCTGGAACACGGCAAGCTTACCAACCAGCAGATTGAAGCTGCCCGTATTGCCATGATGCGCCATATAAAGCGCGGCGGGCGGGTCTGGATTCGCATTTTCCCCGACCATGTCTACACTTCCAAACCTCTGGAAGTTCGTATGGGCAAGGGGAAGGGTGCCCCGGCTGGCTGGTACGCCCCCATTAAACCCGGGCGTATTCTTTATGAAATCAAGGGCGTTTCCATTGAGCTTGCCAAAGAGGCTCTTACCCGTGCCGCCCACAAATTGCCCATCAAGACCGATATTGTTGTCAGGGAGGGCATGTAATGAGTGCTCTTAAACGCAAAGTACGCAAGCTTGAGCGTTTTCGGAAAACCCACAAGGGCCCGAAAATTGCCGAGACCCAGGGCAGGGGCAAGGCCGTTGCCCGCGAAGCGAAAAAGATTGCCTTGCAGGCAGCGGTTTCCCTGCGCAAAAAAAGCGGCAAACTGGTGAAAGAACTTGAAACTCTGAGCGCGGACGAGCTTACCTCCAAGCTTTCGACAGTTCGTCAGGAACTGTTCAACCTGCGTTTCAAGCAGGCAACTGCCCAGCTTACCGACGTGGCCGCCATACCCGCCGCCAAGCGCCAGATTGCCCGTATCCTTACCCTGATTAAACAGAAAGAAGTGGGGGCATAGCATGTCCGCTAACCTTGAACATAAGAAAGGCAGAACCCTTGTGGGTACTGTTGTGAGCAACGTGAACGACAAAACCATTGTCGTGCGCGTTGAAACCCAGGTGAAACATCCTTTGCTGAAGAAGTTTATTCGCAGGCACAAGAAATTCACCGCGCATGACCCTGAAAACACCTGCGGTTTGGGCGACGTTGTCAAAATCATCGAATTCCGCCCCTTGAGCCGTAACAAACGCTGGCACCTCGTTTCCATTCTGGAAAAAGCCGTTTAAGGAGCAGCCATGATTCAAGTAGAAAGCTCGCTGGAAGTGGCTGACAACTCCGGGGCCAAACGTGTTGCCTGTATCAAGGTGCTTGGCGGTTCTCATCGCCGGTACGCCTCTGTGGGCGATATCATCATGGTTTCGGTCAAAGACGCCATGCCGCATAGCAAGGTAAAAAAAGGCGAAGTAATGCAAGCGGTTATCGTGCGCACGGCGAAAGAGCTTCGTCGCCCGGACGGATCGTACATCAAGTTCGACACCAATGCTGCCGTTCTTCTGAACAAGCAGGGCGAACCTCTTGGCACCCGTATATTCGGGCCAGTTGCCAGGGAATTGCGCGCCCGGAACTTCATGAAAATCGTGTCTCTTGCGCCGGAAGTTTTGTAGGAGCAAGCCGTGAAACAGTATCGTATTCATAAAGACGACATTGTCGTCGTAACCGTAGGCAAGGACAAGGGCAAGGAAGGCCGTGTGCTGAAATTGCTCCGCAAGTCCGACAGGGTGCTTGTTGAAGGCGTGAACATTGTTGTGCGCCACACCAAACCCAACCCGCAACTGCAGCAGCCGGGCGGCCGTATTGAAAAGCCAATGCCCGTGCATGTTTCCAACGTCGCTTTGCGTTGCCCGTCTTGCCAGAAAGTGTCCCGAGTCGGCTATCGTTACCTTGAAGCCAAAGAAGGTGCGCGTTCTGTGAAGGTTCGTTTTTGCAAAAAATGCGACAAAAATTTCCCTCAGGGTGGTAAGAAGAAATGACACGCCTTGAAAAAATCTATCGCGACAAGGTAGCTGCGGCATTGCAGACGGAATTCGGTTACAAATCTTCCATGCAGATTCCCGGCATTGAGAAGATTTCCGTCAACATTGGCCTTGGCGAAGCATCGCAGAACAACAAACTTATGGAAGAAGCGGTTCAGGAACTGTCCGCCATTGCCGGGCAAAAGGCCGTTGTTACCCGTGCGAAGAAATCCATTGCCGCATTCAAGCTGCGTGAAGGCATGCCCATTGGCTGCCGTGTAACGCTGCGCGGTCACCGTATGTGGGATTTTCTTGACAAGCTCGTGAACTTCGCCCTGCCTCGTGTACGCGACTTTCGCGGCATTCCTGACCGTGGTTTTGATGGCCGTGGCAACTTTACCCTGGGCATCAAGGAACACACTATCTTTCCCGAAATGGAAGCGGACAGGGTTGATAACCCCAAGGGGATGAATATCACCATTGTCACCACAGCCATTTCAGATAAAGAAGGCAAGCTGCTGCTTGAACAGCTTGGCATGCCTTTTAGAAAGTAAGGAGAATTGCTTTGTCTCGTACCTCTCTTGAAGTAAAGGCTCAGCGTAAGCCCAAGTTCAGCACCCGTGGTTACAACCGTTGCCCCATCTGCGGTCGCCCCCGTGCTTTCATGCGGAAATTCGGCCTCTGCCGTATCTGCTTCCGCAATATGTCCCTGAAGGGCGAACTGCCCGGCGTACGCAAGTCCAGCTGGTAATAAAAGGAAGGAGTTTTCAATGTTAACCGATCCCATTGCCGATATGCTTACGCGTATCCGCAACGCGCACTTGGCCCTGCACAAGGAAGTGAGTGTGCCGCGCTCGAAGATGAAAGAGGCTATGGCTGGCATCTTGAAGCAGGAAGGATATGTTGATGACGTGAAGATGGAAGAGGCTTCCATCAACATCGCCCTCAAATATCACAAGGGCAAGCCTGCCATTGCCGGCTTGAAGAGAGTAAGCAAGCCTGGCCGCCGTGTCTATGTTGCCTCTGCCGATATTCCCCGTGTGCAGAATGGCCTTGGCATTTGCATCGTTTCCACCTCCCGTGGTGTTCTTGTGGGCAGCAATGCCAAGGAACAGAACGTCGGGGGCGAACTTGTCTGCGAAATCTGGTAGGGTGCCGATATGTCAAGAATAGGAAAACAACCGATCACCCTCCCCAAGGGGGTTGAGGTAAAACTGGACGGCTTGACCCTCGCTGTAAAGGGCCCCAAGGGCGCTTTGACAACCATGGCCGCAGATTGCCTCACATATACTATTGATGGTGACGCTGTCACCCTTACCCGCAAGGATGAAAACCGCTTTACCCGCGCCCAGCACGGGTTGCGCCGCACTTTGCTCGCCAACTGCGTGCAGGGTGTGTCCAACGGTTTCTCCAAAACGCTCGAAGTCATCGGCGTTGGGTACAAAGTTGCTGTAAAGGGCTCTGTTATCGAGCTTGCCCTTGGCTTTTCCCACCCTGTGCTCATTGATTTGCCCTCGGGCATTGAAGCAAAGGCAGAGGGGCAAAAGCTGACTCTTTCCGGCATTGACAAAGAACTGGTTGGTGAAGTGGCCGCCCGCATTCGCCGGCTGCGCAAGCCTGAACCCTACAAGGGCAAGGGCATCCGTTACGAAAACGAACAGGTTCGCCGCAAAGTCGGCAAATCTGGCGGCAAGAAGTAGGCAGGTGAATAATGGCTCTTTCTAAAGAACAGGCCCGGCATCGCCGCAAGGTTCATATCCGGAAAAAGATTTTTGGCACGACTGATCGTCCCCGTCTTGTAGTTTTTCGTTCAAACCTGCACGTTTACGCGCAGATCATCAATGACGAAGCTGGCGCTACCCTTGTGAGCACTTCCACCCTCGTACTGAAAAAAACCGACCCTGAAGTGCATTGCAACAAGGCAGGCGCGGAACAGGTTGGCAAGGAAATTGCCCGTCTCGCCAAAGAGCAGAGCATTTCCCGTGTAGTGTTTGACCGTAACGGCTATATCTATCATGGTCGCATCAAGGCTGTTGCTGATGGCGCTCGTGAAGCAGGCCTTGAATTCTAACGTCGGCAGGAACTTTCATGGAACAGAATGAATCTGGTTTTGTTGAGAAGATTGTTTCTCTCAACCGTGTTGCAAAAGTTGTGAAAGGTGGTCGTCGCTTCAGCTTTTCTGCTCTTGTGGTTGTGGGCGACGGCAATGGCGCGGTCGGGTTTGGTCTTGGCAAGGCGCAGGAAGTACCTGAAGCCCTGCGCAAAGCCACCGAACGGGCCAAAAAGAATATGGTTCAGGTGCCCCTGGTTGAAGGAACCCTTCCCTATGAGGTGCTTGGCCGCTTCGGGGCCGGGCGCGTCATGCTGAAACCCGCCTCGCGTGGTACCGGCATCATTGCCGGTGGGCCTGTGCGTGCGGTTATGGAAGCTGTGGGAGTTTCTGATGTACTTGCCAAGGCCATTGGCACAAACAACCCCCACAACGTATTGCGCGCAACGGTTGAAGGCCTTGCTTCGCTTCGCAGCGCTGAATTTGTCAGCGATGTGCGTGGCAAGAAGGTTGTTACCCCGCGCAAGTAGCGCAAGCAAGGTATCTACGGTTAGCAACAGGGTATGCAGTGCCCGCATTCGATGATAGGAAATACGCCATGCTTATTAAAGTTAAGCTTGTTAAAAGCCGTATCGGCTCTCTGCCCAAGCAGCGCAAGGTGCTTGACTCCTTGGGCTTGAGAAGGCTGAACACGGTCAAGACGTTTGAGGATAATGCCGCCATTCGCGGTATGGTTGCCAAAGTTTCCCACATGGTCGAGGTGAGTGAATAATGCATCTCCATTCAATATATCCGTTTCCGGAAGAACGTAAGAACCGCAAGCGCATTGGTCGTGGCTCCGGTTCTGGCTGGGGTTGCACGGCCGGCAAGGGGAACAAGGGTCAGAACGCCCGCGCGGGCGGTGGCGTTTCCCCTGGCTTTGAAGGCGGCCAAATGCCCCTTCAGCGCCGTTTGCCCAAGCACGGCTTCAAAAACTGCCCCTTCAAGGTTACCTACGAGGTGATCAACTTGAGCCTTTTGCAGGCCGCCTTTGAAGGCAGTACCTCCATCACCCTGGAAGACATTTACGCGCGCGGCCTTGCCAAAAATGGCGCGCCCGTGAAAATTCTCGGCGTGGGCGAAGTGAACGCCGCCATTAAGGTAGAAGCGCACAAATTTTCCGCCTCTGCTCTTGAAAAATTGCAGAAAGCCGGCGGAGAAGCCATAGCCCTTGAGCCGTCAAAGAAATCTGATGGCGAAGCCAACAACTCTTGAGGGATGAAACGTGTCTGTACAAGGCGTAAAAAATCTGGCCCTCGTGCCCGAGTTATGGCGTAAGCTAGGTTGGACTTTTTTGCTCTTGCTTCTGTACCGGGTGGGCGTGCATGTGCCCATTCCCGGTGCCGACGCAAAGGCTATGGCAGACTTTTTTACGTATGTATCCGGTACGCTTTTCGGCGTGTTCGATATGTTTTCCGGCGGGGGCCTGAGCAATTTCTCTGTATTTGCCCTTGGCGTCATGCCGTACATTTCCGCTTCCATCATCATCCAGCTTTTGCAGGTGTTAAACCCTGATCTCAAGCGCCTTGCCAAGGAAGAGGGTGGGGCCGGACGTAAAAAAATCACCCAGTATACCCGTTACCTGACGGTTCTCATTACCATAGTTCAGGGATACGGCCTTGCTGTCATGGTTGAAACCCAGAAAAGCCCCCTTGGTACGCCCCTCATAGTCAACCCTGGCCTCATGTTTGAATTTGTCATGGTGACCACCCTTGTGGCAGGCACCATTCTCATCATGTGGCTTGGGGAACAGATTACGGCAAAGGGTATTGGCAACGGCATTTCCCTAATAATCTTTTCCGGTATTGTCGCGGGCATACCCAAGGCTGTGGCCCTTGTGTTCCAGCAGCTTCGCGAAGGTGTGCTGCACCCTGCGCTTGGTGTGGGGCTGCTTGTGTTCATGGCGGCGGTTACGGTGCTTGTCATCTTTATTGAGCGGGCACAGCGCAGAATACCCATAACCTATGCCAAACGCCAGCAGGGCCGCAAAATTTTTGGCGGCCAGAACACGCATCTGCCCCTTCGTCTGAATACGGCGGGTGTTATTCCCCCGATTTTCGCGGGCAGCCTTCTTGTTTTCCCCGCGACCCTGGCCCAGTTTTCTCAAAGCGACTGGCTGCGTTCCATTTCAGACATGTTCCACATGGGCAGCCTTGTATACAACATATGCTATTCCGCCCTCATCGTCTTTTTCTGCTACTTCTACACGGCCATCATATTTGACCCGAAAGACATAGCGGAAAACCTGAAGAAGCAGGGCGGGTATATTCCTGGCTATCGCCCGGGCGACAAAACCCGTGAATACATTGATTCTGTGCTCACCCGCATAACCCTGTGGGGGGCGCTGTATATCACCCTTGTCTGCCTTATACCCCAGTTTTTGATGAGCCAGTTTGCCGTGCCCTTCTATTTTGGCGGCACAAGCATACTCATTGTTGTCGGGGTTGCCATGGACTTCATGACTCAGGTCAATTCGTACATGATTTCGCGTCAGTATGAGGGCCTGATGGGCAAGAACAAGATCAAGGGCCGCTATCAGTGAAGAAATTCCGTGGCATATTCCTGAAAAATGACAATGAAATTGCCGTTTTGCAGGAAGCGAACAGGATAGGCGTTACCATACTTGACGCCATGTGTGCAGAAGTTCGCCCTGGTGTGCCCACAATGTTCTTTGAAGAAATTGCCCAGGAGCTGTGCCTCAAATACGGGGTACGACCAGCCTTTCAGGGGTATTACGGGTTTCCTTTCGCCCTGTGTTGCTCTGTGAACGAGGTNGTGGTACACGGCTTTCCTTCAAAATCGCTGATTTTGAAAGAGGGCGATATAGTCAGTTTTGATTTTGGCGTTGTGTACGAAGGCTTTCACAGTGATTCGGCCAGAACGGTTCCGGTGGGCACTATTTCCGCCGAAAACCAGAGGCTTTTAAGGGTCACGGAAGAGAGTCTCTACAAGGGAATTGAAGCGGCCATAGTCGGCAACTCGGTGAGCAGCATTTCCGCTGCGGTACAGAAACACGCAGAAAGTCATGGCATGGCGGTAATTCGCCGCTTTGTCGGCCACGGTGTGGGCCGCAGCCTGCATGAAAAGCCCGAAATTCCAAACTTTGTCGGGCATTTCGCCTCTACCGCCCCGCTGAAACCGGGGATGATACTGGCCATAGAGCCCATGCTGGCCCTTGGCACATACGAGGTGGACATACTGGAGGACAACTGGACCGCCGTAACGCGGGACCGCAAGTATGCCGCCCATTTTGAACACAGTATAGCTGTAACCTCCCACGGTCCCCTGATTTTGAGCGCTTCCGCGGGGCAGGGTACGGGTATTTTAAGTTGACCTTATTTGAATCGGGTGCTATAAGCTCCCGTTCTAGAGCAATTTCAAATTGGAATGCTTCAAACTCTTTTTTTCTGGCAACCAATTGTTGTGGAGTTTGTTATGAAAGTTAGACCATCTGTCAAAAAAATTTGCCCGAAGTGCAAAGTCATACGCAGACAAGGCATTTTGCGCGTTATATGCGAAAACCCCCGGCACAAGCAGCGTCAGGGATAAGCCGAGCAGGAGATCAACGTGGCTAGAATCGCAGGTGTAGATTTGCCGAGAGGCAAGCGGGCTGATATCGCGCTTACCTATATTTTTGGTGTAGGCCGCGCAACAGCGCTCAAAATTCTTGATGTAGCCGGTGTCAACTGGACACGCGGTATTGACGATCTTTCTGCTGAAGAAGTAAACGAGATTCGTAAGGAGCTTGAGCAGAACTACAAGGTGGAGGGCGACCTTCGCCGTGAAGTTTCTTCCAACATCAAGCGTCTTATGGACATCGGCTGCTACCGTGGTCTTCGTCACCGCAAGGGCCTCCCCTGCCGTGGTCAGAGAACGCACACCAACGCCCGCACCCGCAAGGGGCCGAAGCGTGGTGCCGCGCCGAAAAAGAAGTAGGGCGTTTCAAAGCCCCTGTTGTAATGCCTAAACCTTGCCGCCAAAGGCAAGAAGAGTAGAGAGAGTACCATGGCCAAAGCCAAGCGTGTGGTCAAGAAGAAAGAGAAGAAAAATATTCCTGTAGGTCTGGCCCATATACAGGCCTCCTTCAACAATACCATTGTTACCTTTACCGATACCCGCGGCAATGCCATAAGCTGGGCAAGCGCCGGCCAGTCCGGTTTCAAGGGTTCGCGCAAGTCCACGCCCTTTGCGGCCCAGGTGGCGGCGGAAACAGCGGCACGCAAGGCCCAGGACAACGGCATGCGTACTGTCGGCGTGTATGTTACCGGCCCTGGAGCCGGGCGTGAGTCCGCCATGCGGGCCATTAACAACGCGGGCTTCAAGGTCGCCTTCATTCGTGATGTTACACCCATTCCGCATAACGGTTGCCGTCCTCCCAAACGTCGGCGCGTTTAACCGCAGGAGTTAGAGCCTTGGCCAAGTATAATGATTCCAAATGCCGCCTTTGCCGTCGCGAAGGTGAAAAGCTGATGCTTAAAGGTGACCGTTGCTTCACCGAAAAATGTGCTTATGATCGTCGTCCTTACGCACCCGGCCAGGCCGGCCGTATGCGTAAGAAACTGTCCGAATATGGTCTTATGTTGCGTGAAAAACAGAAGGTGCGCCGCATTTATGGCGTGCTCGAGTCCCAGTTCCGTAACTGCTTTCACAAGGCCGACATGAAGAAGGGCATTACCGGCGCAAACCTTCTCATTGACCTTGAGCGCCGCCTGGACAGCGTTATTTACCGCCTGGGGTTTGCTCACTCCCGTCAGCAGGCTCGTCAGTTGGTTCGGCATGGTCTTTTCACCCTCAATGGCCGCAGTGTCGATATTCCCTCCATGCTTGTGAAGGCAGGGGATGTTATCGAGGTTCCCGAAAAGCACCGCAAGGTGGCCGTTCTTGCAGACGCGCAGCAGGTTGTCGCCCGCAGAGGGTGCCCTTCCTGGCTTGAAGTCGAAGGCAGCTCTTTCAAAGGGATTGTCAAGAACCTGCCGCAACGCGAGGACATTCAGACTCCGATCAACGAGAACCTGATTGTCGAGCTTTACTCCAAATAATGGGGAGAAGCATGATTTTTAAACAAGGTGATAGGCTTATAAATTCGCGTAACTGGTCCGAGCTTGTAAAGCCGGACCAGATTTCGCGTACCAGCGATGCGGCGAATGCCCTTTATGGCAAATTCGTTTGCGAACCGCTGGAACGTGGCTATGGAACCACCATTGGCAATGCTTTGCGCCGTGTTCTGCTCTCTTCGTTGCAGGGCGCCGCCTTTGTTTCTGTCAAATTTTCCGGTGTGCAGCACGAGTTCACCACCATTCCCGGCATTCTTGAAGATGTCACGGATATTGTGCTGAACCTCAAGCAGGTTCGCCTTGCCATGGATACCGAAGAAGCCCAGTTTGTGGCTTTGAAGGTGACCGAAAAGGGCCAGGTTACCGCTGCCGCCATAAATTGCACCCAGCATGTTGCTGTTCTGAACCCGGAGCTTGTACTCTTCACGGTTACAGACGCAATGGAAATGGATATCGAGCTTGAGGTTCGCATGGGCAAGGGCTATGTGCCTGCCGACATGCACGAGAGCCTGAACGAAGAAATTGGCCTTATTGCCCTGGATTCGAGTTTTTCGCCCGTGCGCAAGGTGGCCTACTCTGTAGAGCAGGCCCGCGTTGGTCAAATGACCAACTACGACAAGCTCATTCTCGAAGTGTCAACGGACGGTTCTGTCTCCCCTGAAGACGCCATTGCCTACAGTGCCAAAATATTGAAGGAACAGCTTTCGGTGTTCATCAATTTCGACGAGCGCATCTCCGGCGAAACCCAGGGCACGAGCGCGAACAACAGCGATTTGAATGAAAACCTCTTCAAATCCATTGACGAACTCGAGCTTTCCGTTCGGGCCACAAACTGCCTGAAAAGCGCCAACATTTCCCTTGTTGGCGAAATTGTGCAGCGCCACGAAAGCGAAATGCTGAAAACGAAAAACTTTGGCAAAAAATCACTGGATGAAATCCGTCGTGTTCTTGGAGACATGAACCTTGACTTCGGCATGAAGATTGACGGGTTTGAAAAGAAATATCAGGAATGGAAGAGGAAGCAGCAAAATGAGGCATAATAATTCCGGTCGCAAGCTGAACAGAACGCCTTCCCACAGAAAGGCCCTGTTGCGTAACTTGGCAAAAGCCCTGCTTGCTCATGGGCGCATTACCACAACCGAGGCAAAGGCCAAAACCCTGCGCTCTGTTGTCGAACCTCTTATCACCCTGGCCCTGAAAAACGACCTTCATGCCCGCCGTGAAGCCTATCGTGTGCTTGGCGAACACAAGCTGGTGAACCGTCTTTTTGACGAAATCGGCCCCCTGTTCGCGGGCGGCGGTGGCGGCTACACCCGCGTGGTGAAGCTGGCCCTGCCCCGCAAGGGCGATGCCGCGCCCATGGCGGTTATTGAACTGACCAAACAGCCGGCTGTCAAGGAAGAAAAGGCCAAAGCATAAGCTGCGGCTGCCAGATAACAAAAAGGGCATCTCGTCAGAGATGCCCTTTTTGTTATCTGGAGAATCACCCGTGCTGCCGCGTCCCGTGCCCATGTGCAGGGTGGGGCAGGGCCAAAGGCCGAGAAGGTATACAATTTGGAGGCGGCATCCAGATTTGAACTGGAGGTGGAGGTTTTGCAGACCTCTGCCTTACCACTTGGCTATGCCGCCTTGGGGGGAGAAGGGTATTTCAGGTGCGAAATACCCGACTTTGCGAATTTTTGGAGCGGGAGACGGGATTTGAACCCGCGACTTCAACCTTGGCAAGGTTGCACTCTACCGCTGAGTTACTCCCGCTCGGCAAAGAAAACCTTTTACGTTGCATTGTCTCTCATGTCAACACTTTCCCTCTGGAAACAAGAAAGTTTTTTGGCCTCTTCTGGTCGCCTCCTCTGGTCGCCTCCTCCGGCCGCCTCTTCTGGTCACCTCCTCTGGCCGCCTCCTCTGTTCGCAAGAATTCCTTGGGGCGGCAGCCATCGGCGCAGGGGACGGTTCAGTCTTGCAAACCCGACTGTTTCGGTATAGTGAAGCGAGAGACGCATTTCATAGTGAAAGGGCACTGTTCCGACCCCTGCAAATTCCAGAGAGACCCCATGGATACCCAGCTTCTTGCAATATTGGCCTGCCCCGCCTGCCGGGGGGCGCTTTCGCACAGCACCGACCCGGAAGCCCTGCACTGCCCGGCCTGTGCGGTGGTCTACCCCGCGAGCGAGGGCATTCCCCTTTTGCTGAAGGAAGAGGCTGTGCCTGCCGCTGAATGGCGGAAACGGCACAACCCGGACAAGGCTGAGGAGGGACAGCCCCTGTGACCCGATGCTTTCCAAAAAAAGGGAAGGCCCCACCCTGTGCGGTTCGGTATTACTCCTTTCTCCCTCTGATACGCCCATGAAACTTTGCATTTTTTCCGATATCCACGGCAGTGTCGAGGCCGCCCATTTCATGGTCAGAACAGTAAAGGCCGAGCAGCCCGACAGTGTGCTTGTGCTTGGCGATGTTCTGTACCACGGGCCGCGCAACCCCCTGCCCGACGAATACCTCCCCAAAAAGGTGTGTGAAATTCTCAACCCCCTTGCCCCGCAGATACTGGCCGTGCGCGGGAACTGCGACAGCGCCGTTGATGAAACCATGCTCGCCTTCCCCCTTTCCCCCGGCTTTTCGTGGCTGATGGTGGATTCTTTGAGAATTTTCGTCACCCACGGGCACGATTTCGGGCCAGCCAAGCTGCCCCCCCTGCGCGAGGGCGATGTTCTTCTGTACGGGCACACCCATGTTCCCCAGGCGGAAATGAGGCAGGGCATAGCTCTGTGCAACCCCGGTTCCCTTGCCCTGCCAAAGCACGGGCTTCCCAGAAGCTACGGAATTCTGGAAAACAGGCTGTTCCGGGTTATGACCTGCGGGGGAGAGCTTCATATGTCCCTTGCCCTGTAGGGAGAATTCCTCTTCTTTTCCCTTGCGTTCCTTTCTCCCTTGCCTGGAGCTTGACTATTGTGAATCGACAGGGGGTGGAAAAATGGTGCTGTCAGGCGAGGAAGGCGAATGTATTGCTGCGGGAGTGACAATTTTGCACGACAGCAAAATTGGACGTGAGGCAAAGCCTCGCGCCCCGAAGGGGTGAGGCGCAGGACGCGCCGAATCAATTCTTCTTGTACTCGACAAAAGCAAAAAATGAAGCCTGACGAAGCATCACGGCACAATAGCCCAACACCTGAGGTTCTTGCGAATCGCGGTGTTGCATGGTAATTATGAATGCCTCTCTGTTCCGGCCTGTCTTTATCCGTTCCCGGAACTGTTCCTGGCGTGTGAGGGAGCGTTTTTCCGTACTGACCACTCGAGGAGAGTCCATGATATTTTCATCCCGCAACCCAGCCCTGTTGCTGATGGTTCTGCTTTTTTGTCTGTCTTCCTGTGCCCAGCGGCCCGGCTGGCATAAGCCGGTCGAGGAAAAAAAGGTCGAACCTGCCAAAACCGCCACGGCCATACCACGGGCCGACCCAAGCTACCTGCATCAGCTTGAAAAACGCTCCATGCTGGGAAGTTCGGTGGAGATGGCGCGTATCGTTTCCGGCAGCAACCTTGGCTGGCGGGCAACGCCCAGCGCTTCCGGCTCGCACACCATGCTTGAGTACGCCGATTCCTGGCTGGCTCTCAACCCCTCCATGCTGGTGGTGGATTCCCGCAGCACCACCCTCGAGTATATGGGCACCTCCCGTTTCTGGGGCGCGGTGCGCGAAGCCGGGGTCAAGGGCGTGTACCTTGCCCCCACAGGCGCTTCGGGCCGCATGTGGGCCACCAACGGCACAGACGACGGCACCCGGGAAGACGTGGTTTCCTATACCTTCGCCCCTGAAGTGGGCGACGACGACAGATATTTCCGCATGATGCGCCGTTTTATTGATGAACATGCCCTTTTGGGTTCTGATCTTGTTCCAGCAGCCACAGGGCTTGGGCCGGACTTCTTCCTTGCCGCACGGAATGTGCGCGAATATCCGGGGGCTTACTGTCTTGTGGATGTTCCGCAGGAACTCTGGAACCATCTGCCGCCCGTGGAGTCGGAATGGAAGGGCGCGTCCCTCACCCCGGCCCAGGTTGCGGCCCTCAGTAAGGAGGGCATACTGCCAGAGGCCCTGGTCGGCAACCCCACCCATCAGGGGGGCTGGGCCGCCACTGCCGCCATCACGGGCGTGGACGCCATGGCCCGCCGCTGGGTATACCGCTACCACGGCACCCCGGCCTATGCGGTGCTGAATTGGGAAGACCCTTCCCGTGCGGCCAACCGCATTCTTTCCGGCAGCGCGGTCCGGCAGGTGGGCATGCTGGGCCAGTCGCTGGTGGGCATGAAGTTTGACGCCTTTCACGGGCTGGAAGTGGCCCCGGACGCCACCCGCAGCCTGTCCTTTTCCGGCCTTGGCCCAGCGGCCTCCGCAGCCCAGACCATGGGTCGGGAAATCAACCGTTACGGCGGCTGGAGCTGGCTGCGCAACGCCGACCTCACCCTTGATGGCATGAGGCGTTTTTTGCAGGCAGACGTTGATTTTGTTACAGACAACGCCCTTTCTCCGGCTGTTGAACATGCCCTGCTTTCGGGCAACGCGACCTTTTTGCGGTACATGGGGGCCGAACTGGTGAAATCGGGCATTGACGCCCGCCGCCTTGTGCATACCATGCCTGCGGAATACGGCGTTTCCTATACCCTGCCCACCCTTCAGGCCCGGGCTGCCGACGGCGATGAAACCGCGAAGAACCTGCTGGCCCAGGTGACGCAGGAATACCGCGCCAGCGCGGGCAGGCAGGCGGGCATGCCCGTCAAGAACAATGTATTGTACACCACGGGCGCGGGGCTTGCCGCCATGGGCCTCGGGCAGCAGGCTGACGCCTCTTCTTCCAGCAAGGATATAGAGCAGGGCCACTTCCTTCTGGTTCTGTTCAAGGCCATGCAGCCGGGGGTGATCATGCTTGGCGGGCAAGACCTTGTCGGCTCCATGCCCCTGAACCCCGCGACCATGGGGAATTCAGAAATTCCCTGGGATATTTCCTTTAGCTCGCGCGGTTCCTATTCCCTGACCACGGTTTCCAGCTTTGCCTCCAGCGGGCAGAGCATTGCCCGAACAACCACGGCCTATGGCCCGGCAGACGAGCAGGGCTTCAAAAAGGGCGCCTTCATCTCCAAAATCGGCGAATTGCTGAAGGCCCGCACCGGTTCCGGCGTCGCCAAGGGCCGTCTTGTGGCCTACCCTGAAACGAAGACCCCGGGTGTGGCTGTGGCGATAACGGAAATTGCGCCCGGTCGCTTCATGGTGACAGCGGCCAACTTCTCGCGCCAGGGCGTGACCGAAAGCGTGGACGTGGGCAAGCTCGGTCTTTCGGCCGGCAATGTCAGCTCGCTTGTCGGCAATGGTTCTGTGAACAGGGACGGCAACAGAGTGGTGTTTTCCCTTGGCCCCTGGGAGGGGAAGGCAGTGATTATGGGTGCGGGCGCTTCAAAATAGCACTCGCTATTGGGCATAATGGAAAGGCGCAGACAGAACCCTGTCTGCGCCTTTCCGTTGTTATGAATACCCAAGGAATGTTAGAGCATTTTCACTTCGAAAATGCTCTAACGGACGATGGCGCGAGCCTCGTCCGCGCAAACGAGGAGTAGGCGAAATTCATTTTCGCCGCCAACTCCGAGTGCAGCGTTTCAA
>JGI994J12354_10001166_pt1 | contig 26710 bp, 19 predicted proteins | sample IntmicLarv3ML3BL_FD_12354 | JGI IMG/M metagenome (IMG submission 12354)
CACTAAATCCTACTACTGCATTTAATGGTGTTCTTATTTCATGACTCATACTTGATAAGAAGTCTGTTTTTGCTGCATTTGCTTTTTCGGCATAGTCTTTGGCTAAGTTTAATTGTTCTATCATCTTTAAATCTGGATTCTCTATGGTAAAATACATAATATAACAAAGTAGTGCTAGTATTACATCATATATTATAATTCCAGGAAAAATTAATGTTATAGGAGCTATAACAGCTAAAAAACCTAGAATGAAAAATATAGCATTGTATCTCTTATCTATTTTTTTTATGTTAATGAGCGTTACAATTAATGAAGAAAGCATTAAAATAAAAACAGCCACATAAATTGTATCAATCATTGGACCCTTTACATTAGTAACATTCCCCACTTCTATTAATTCAATATCAGTGCTTAATATAAAAATGGAAAATATACTCACAAAAACATAGAGAGGATATTTAATTTTATTAATATTTTTACGAATTTTTTCGTAACTAATTATAAGAATATATGATAATAAAGACGCCATAATTGCAACAAACAATATTCCTAAGATTTTATTTAGATAACTAAATAACGTATAATACTTTGTTACTACTATAGAAAAATTATTCAATGCACATATAAAATGCACAATAGTATCAATTAAACTGATTATTAGGGAACTAACTAATATAGTTTCATATCTTTTATTTTCTAACAAACGTATTTTTGGTTTAGTAAAATATATAAAGTTTATTATTAAAATGAACATAAAAGAAAATAAAGGCAATTCAAATTCTAAAGACATCTTCTTTTCACACCCTACTCTAATATGATTATATCATTATTTTAATATTAAAAAAAGACTGATTTTAATAACTAATTATGATTCTTGAACATTAAGGAGTGATGAGTATAAAAGCCCAGATAACTCTTTTTTACTTGAAAGATAATTTATATAATGATATCTAGATATTTATTCAATTTAAAAAGTGAAAGAAAATTCTATCACCCCTTAATGTTTATGCACCCTAATTATCTAGCTATATCAATCTTTTAGTTTTTACCAATTGTGTATGGTTGATATGATGCTCCATCTGTTCTTAAACTTATATATGGAAGTGGGCTTTTTAATTCTTTTTTTAGTTTTTTCCACTCTTTAAATCCAGTTGCTTTAGCTGCTTCTAAGGCATCTCTTTCTTCTATAGCTTTGCTTTGCATGTAAGCTTTAACATCATGTTCTTCATTATCAACTTTTCCAGCAAGTGCCTCTCTCTTTTTTTCTTCGAAAGATGCTATTTCTTCTGTGGTAGTCAATGCTCTTTTTCCTTTTACTTCTGGTGCGTTATCCCATATTTCTTGCATTACTACATCTGGATTAGAAATACTCCTATCACGATATGGACTTATTTCTACTCCCCAAACTTTTGGATTAGGAGTCCAGTTACGTGGTTTATTTCCAGGCATCCCATAATATGCTTGTCTTCTTTGTTCCATAAAAAGGGCTCTGGCATTTGGTGCTAATAATTTTCTAGGAATTACTTCGCCATATTTGTAAATCATTTCAGCCATTGTAAAGCCCATTTGATGTTCTAATTCTCTTGTTCCCATTTTTCGAGCTTTTTTTGAAGCCTCTTCTATATTTTCGCTAATTGTTTTTTCCTCTGTAATTGTAAATTCAGTCAAATCTACTGGATCTAGTATTTGCATATGAATATCCTTTGAGCCATAATCGCTATAGGCTATTATTTGAACTACTTCGTGTCCTGTTCTATCTACCACTTTCATAACTCCACCAAATAATGACTCTATTGGCTTATTTACTGAATGGTTATAAGTTCCTTCTGGCCACATAATTGTGCTGTTCTCGTGTTCTTGAACCCTTACTATTTTATCTACTGATGTACCTCTATCTTTATCATTTTCTTTATCTACAGGAATCATTCCAGTAGCTAGCGATATATACATTTGTGGATTATGCAATATTTGATCTGGTGTACCAAGTAATAGATAGGTATTACGATCAATAACGTTTACAGGACTTATAATATCTTCATCAAATGAATGTGTGCATACAAATATGTATGCCTTATTTGGATCTAATTTCGGGTAAAAATTGTCTCTTACAAGATCTTCTATTTTAGTTGTTAGAGTCAATTCTATATAGCCTTCTTGATTAAAGCTTCCGTCTTCATTGATAGCATTTCCCCTATTTTCAAGAAGAATTCTTCTTTTTGTTGCTATTGTTGTGACTTTTCTTACCAATGGATTTATTACCGAGCGAATATTCATACCAGTATCAGTTGTGAACCTTTCAGTATCAAGTCCCATTACGTATTTCATACCAAGATTGGTCCACTTAAAATTCATTATTCCTTTTTCTATTTTTTCTTTTATATTTGCCATTTACTAATCCCCTCTTATCGATGTGTATTATACAATATTTCAAAGGAAAAAGCAATAGCAGCTATCGCAATCATTTTTCCTGTTAACTCACACTCACTTGCAAAAATAAATTCAATCCTAAAGGAATATGAAAGTTGCATTTACTTCTACATTTGAGCCGTATAAAATAGCAACACAAGTAAAAACTCTTATCAATTTTTAAATAAGTGTTTTTTATTTACTAGTTATACTACTATTAAACTATCAATTTCTTTTAAAACACAATACCTAAATGAATACTAATAAATACTTACTTTCTTATTACTTATTAGTTTTATATATTCCCTATAACCATTAAATTGTTTCAAATGAGCTTCATTAGCAATATTCTTTAATTTATAATCAATTATTTTAGTACTATCATCATACTCTAACATCGAATCTGTTATATCATGATGGTTATCAATAATAGCATCTTAATATATAAATATTTGCATTTTTAAAATTTTTAATAATAAAAAGTTCTACTGTTTAAATAGAACTTAATTATTTAGTGTATTTTATTGGTTTTAAGGCTGTTTTCTGTATCTTACTCTGTTATCTCTGTTGTCTCTTCTATCATGTCTATCTGGTCTGTCTCTTCTGTCACGTCTATCATTGTTACTAGTTCCACGTCTTTTTCTGCTGTAATAGTCATTATTATTTGATGAAGTTCTTCTAACAACTACTGGTGGTTCTCCAGTTAGAGATATTTCGTTAACATCTACTCTTTTAGATAGTGAATCAATTAAAACTGCTACTAGTTTTTCAGGTCCAAACTCATCGATTAATTCATTTGCAAATTCCACTGTTCTAGTAATATCTATTTCACTTATTTTTTTAGTTATTACTTCCATTGTTTCTTTATTTCTTATAGCATCTATTTCATGGTTATTTGGCATATGTTTATCCATAATTTTTACATTGGTTTCTTTTTCTATTCTTCTAATATGTTCTATTTCTGTTTCTTTAATGAATGAATAAGATACTCCATGTTTTTTTGCTCTTCCTGTTCTACCTACTCTATGTATATAAAACTCTACTTCTTGTGGTAAGTCGAAGTTATAAACATGTGTTATTCCACTAATATCTAATCCTCTAGCTGCTACATCTGTTGCTACTAATATATTAATTTGGTTTTCTCTAAATCTTTTCATTACGGCATTTCGCTGCTGTTGTGATAAGTCTCCATGTAGCCCTACTGATTTATATCCACATTTGTTAAGTGCTTCATTTAGTTCATCAACTCTTCTTTTGGTTCTCCCAAATATTATAGCTGATGTTGGATTTTCTATATCAAGTAATTTTGTTAGATTTGAAAATTTGTGTTTTTCTTTCATTATTATGTAGTATTGGTCAATATTTGTTGATGATTTTGACTCATCTTTAACTGTTATGAATTTATAATCGTCCATAATTGTTTTACTTAGACTCAAAATTTGTTTTGATATAGTAGCACTAAATAGTAATGCTTGTTTATTTTCTGGTATTTGGCTATTAATAATTGTTATATCTTCTTTGAAACCTTCTTTTAGCATTTCATCAGCTTCATCTAATACAAAATATTTGACATTGCTTAAATCTAACTTTTTGTTTCTTAGATGGTCATTAATTCTACCTAATGTTCCTACAACTATTGATGGATTGTTGTTAAGGTCTCTCACTTGATCTCTAATAGACATTCCACCTACTAATGTAGCATAAGTTGGTTTAATATATTTACCTAGTTTTTGTATTTCTGTTACTATTTGCATAGCAAGTTCTCTTGTTGGTGTTACTATTAAACATTCTACTCTTTTGCTTTTAAAATCAATATTATTAAGTAAAGGTAGAACAAAAGCTGCTGTTTTACCAGTTCCTGTTTCTGCTTCTCCAATGATATTTTCGCCTTTTAATATTGCTGGTATTGTTTGTTCTTGAATAGGCATCATCTCTTCAAAGCCTATATCATGTAATGCCTTTTTTAAAGTTTCATTAATTTCTAATTCTGTAAATTTCATATATCCTCTTTTCAGTAAAAAAGAGGTTCCATTTGAACATAAGGAATCCCTCAATTAAAACTAGAGGTAATTATAGCACATAATTATGATTTGGTCAATTGACATATGTATTTAAACATGATAAACTTGCTACGTACTTCCAAATTGCGTAATTTATTTATTGTATAAAGAGGTATAAGTTATTAAGGAGGAGGTAAAGTTATGCAAGGTACTGTTAAATTTTTTAATACTGTTAAAGGATTTGGTTTTATTAAAAATGATGAAACTGAAGAAGAAGTATTTGTACATATTACAGCATTAAACAATGGTCTTAAAGAGCTTCAAGAAGGACAAAAAGTTACTTATGAAATTGAAAAAGACCCAAAAAGCAATAAAAATAGAGCTACAAATGTTTCGACATTATAAAAGCTTTGAAAATTAGGATATCCTAATTTTTTTTTGCAATAAAAAAGAAAATTGTTGTTCAATCTCCTATTTTTTACGATACAATGGGTTAAGTTCTTTTTTTCTTAATCTTATTTCTGCTGGTGTTATTTCTACTAATTCATCAGTTTCAATGAATTCTAATGCTTCTTCTAATGTAAACTTTTTGGCTTTATTAAGTGCTATTGCTTCATCAGCTCCACTTGACCTTGTGTTAGTTAATTGTTTGTTTTTGCATGGGTTAACATTTAAGTCATTGTCTCTATTATGAATACCTATAAGCATTCCAATATAGATATCTGATGCTGGCTCTACTATCATAGTTCCTCTATCAGCTAAATTCCATAAAGAGTATGCTAGAGCTTTACCTGATTCCATTGAAACAAGTGCACCATTTTTACGTCCACTTATTTCACCAACATATGGTTTATAAGTGTCAAAACTTCTAACCATAATTCCCATACCTTTAGTATTAGTGTTAAAAGCACTTCTATATCCTATAAGTCCTCTTGTTGGTGCTGAAAACTCTAGGCGATTATAACCATCTTCACTATTTTGCATTAGTTCTAATAGTGCTTTTCTTTCCTGTAAGTCACTTATTATTGTACTTGCAAATTCACTAGGTGTACTAACTATTACTCTTTCAAATGGTTCACATTTTGTTCCATCTACTTCTTTATATAATACTTCTGGTTTTGATACCGATAGTTCAAATCCTTCTCTTCTCATGTTTTCTAATAATACTGATAAGTGAAGTTCTCCTCTACCTGATACTTTAAATCCATCTGAATCTGGTAATTCTTCTACTAAAAGTCCAATATTTGTTTCAAGTTCTTTTGTGAGTCTTTCTTTTAAATGACGACTTGTTAAATATTTACCACTTTTACCTGCAAATGGAGAATTGTTTACTAGAAAGTTCATTGATAGAGTTGGTTTTTCAATTTCAATTGGTGGTAATGCTTCTACCCCCCCTTGGTCACAAATTGTGTCTCCTATCGAGATTGATGCACATCCTGCTACAACAACTATATCTCCATAGTATGCATCTTTCGCTTCAACTCTTTTTATTCCTTCATTAACGAACAGTTTTGATATACGGAATGACTCTGTTCCTCCATCATTTTTAGCAATGGTTACCATTTGTCCATTTTTAATTTTTCCTTTATTTATTCGTCCTATTCCAAGTCTTCCAATATAATCGTCATAATCTAGTGATGATATTTGTAATTGTAATGAATCAGATTCACTTCCTGGAAATGGTTCTACTTGTTTTAAAATTGTTTCTAATAGTGCTTCTAGAGAATCAGTTTCTACATTAGGGTCGAATGTTGCCATACCATCTTTAGTTGTTCCATAGATGATTGGAAAATCTAATTGTTCATCAGTTGCATTTAAATCGAAGAATAGTTCATAAGTCATATCGACTACTTCTTTAATACGTGCATCTTTTTTATCAATCTTGTTTATAAAAAGTATTGGTTTTAGATTTTGTTCTAATGCTTTTTTAAGCACAAATCTTGTTTGTGGCATTGGTCCTTCAACTGAATCAACTAAAAGAATAACAGTGTCAACTGTTCTGATAACTCTTTCTACTTCACTTGAAAAATCTGCATGCCCTGGCGTATCAACTATATTGATTTTGTAATCTTTATATCTAATAGCACAGTTTTTTGAATATATTGTAATTCCTCTTTCACGTTCTAGATCATTAGAATCCATTACTTGATTTACAACTTCTTCATTTTCTCTAAATACTCCGTTTTGTGATAATAATCCATCAACTAGTGTAGATTTACCAGCATCAACGTGAGCAACAACAGCAATATTAATAATTTTGTCCATAATTTTTACCTCTTTTTTTAAGTCACTTTAAAAGGATACACCAATGAAGGTGTTTTTGCAACAAAAAATTAGTCAAATTGTGACTAATTGGAAAATTTCAAAAAAAAATGGTCGATTAGAGTGACCGACCAACACTTACGGCATTAAGCCTTATTACAGTAACCTGTAAACTTTGAGTAACATGTAATTGATGCATTCAATTACAATTTAATTATATATCTTTATTATCGAATTTGTCAAATATTTTTTCTTTTAATTTTTCATAAAATTGCTGTTCTTCTGGTGAAAGGTATTTAACTGTTGATGAAGTATATCTATTTTCTGTTATTGAAATAATTTCTATGTTTTCATATAAGGCAATTTTGCCAATGCTGTGTTCTAAAAAAGGATTTCTTTTTTTAAAGTCTAATAGGTCTTGTTCTATTAAAAGAAGATAGTTATCATCATTATTGCTAGATAGGGTGTCTTTAATGATTGAATCAATGAAACTTATTTGGATTATATTTTCTTTTTTTATAAAATAGATGCTTTCTTTATTTTCTATTAGTGGATAAAGATTGTTTTGTGTTGCGAGTATTACATGTAAATCGTATTTTTCTGTTAATGTTGTTAAAAACTTGATTATATTGATAACTTCTTCTTCATCTAAATATAAATCAAAATTATCTATTAAGAGTATATTTTCTTTCTCTTTAGAAAGTGTAAGTTCTAGTGTGTTATATAGTAATCTTCTGTTCACACTTTTTGGAATGTTTTTTTCATCTAGCAAATAGTCATTTATATAAATATCTGTGTATTTTTCTATTATATTATCTACATCAGTTATATTTATATCGAACTTAATATTGTCCATATATTTTAGGTCTTTACCTAGTTTTTCGTTTACTAAGTTATCTATTGTGTTGAAAATTTCATTTACATCATTCAATATTTTATTTTCATCTAATTGATTTTTTATGTCTTTATATATTATCTTCTTTAAGTCATTGGTTTTAGTGAATTTAAATTCATTAGTAAAGGTTGTGTTGTCACTAAAATTTATTACATTATAGGTTTCTTTTTCAACATTTACTCCATTAGTAGTCATTGGTATTTTTGCAATGAATCCGTTGTATAAAGTATTAATTAAAGTTGTTTTCCCTGACCTATTAGTTCCTAAAAGATATGTTATTTTTGAAAGTTTTATGTTTGGGGCATTATCTTTATTTTTAAAACTTAATTTCATAATTTTCTCCGTTTCTAGTTGAATTTTAACATAAAAATTATGTGATTGGCAAAATAAGAAAAATATTATATAATTATTTTGAGGTTACAGTACCCTGTTAATTTTGAGTAATATTAGACATCTGATGTAATAGTCATCTCTAATACTAGTTACAGTACCCTGTTAATTTTGAGTAATATTAGACGAAAGATATAAAAGTATTGAATGGATTCGGTTACAGTACCCTGTTAATTTTGAGTAATATTAGACCATCAGCAAGTCTGTAGCTATGCCCTCTTGGTTACAGTACCCTGTTAATTTTGAGTAATATTAGACTAGCTTGTTAAACATTCCATTTAAGGTTACGTTACAGTACCCTGTTAATTTTGAGTAATATTAGACCATAACTATGCGTTTGAGTCAAGAATGATGGTTACAGTACCCTGTTAATTTTGAGTAATATTAGACCATCAGCTAGTCTGTAGCTATGCCCTCTTGGTTACAGTACCCTGTTAATTTTGAGTAATATTAGACTAACTTTATTAGACTTGCACTTTGTATTAGTTACAGTACCCTGTTAATTTTGAGTAATATTAGACTACATTAGGAACAGATAATAGACCATATGTGTTACAGTACCCTGTTAATTTTGAGTAATATTAGACTACATTAGGAACAGATAATAGACCATATGTGTTACAGTACCCTGTTAATTTTGAGTAATATTAGACTATACTATAAGGGTATTGCCCTTTTTTCTTGTTACAGTACCCTGTTAATTTTGAGTAATATTAGACTGTATATTGCTTGTTTGATAAATTGCTTAAGTTACAGTACCCTGTTAATTTTGAGTAATATTAGACTTAAGTTAGCATTAATATCAGAGTTGTCTGGTTACAGTACCCTGTTAATTTTGAGTAATATTAGACGGAAAAAGTTGACACAAGAAGCCGTAGCTAGTTACAGTACCCTGTTAATTTTGAGTAATATTAGACTCAATTTCGAGCAACCTGTTCTCTACATTTGTTACAGTACCCTGTTAATTTTGAGTAATATTAGACCAGTCCGAACAATAATAATCTCCTTCTTCTGTTACAGTACCCTGTTAATTTTGAGTAATATTAGACTTATACTATAAGGGTATTGCCCCTTTTCTTGTTACAGTACCCTGTTAATTTTGAGTAATATTAGACTATATCTTTCCAGAGCTTCGGGGCTTATCAGTTACAGTACCCTGTTAATTTTGAGTAATATTAGACATAATCATATTTAATCACCTTGTCTAACCGTTACAGTACCCTGTTAATTTTGAGTAATATTAGACGTATATGTCCGATAGTATGCCTTGTTCGTGGTTACAGTACCCTGTTAATTTTGAGTAATATTAGACTTTTTGTTCCTCTGTTAGTCTGTCGTTTCTGTTACAGTACCCTGTTAATTTTGAGTAATATTAGACGTGTAGGGGGGGCTTTTGTATATGCTTGGGGTTACAGTACCCTGTTAATTTTGAGTAATATTAGACCACTAGTTACTTTTGCTGCTACATTTCCGGCGTTACAGTACCCTGTTAATTTTGAGTAATATTAGACCATTGATAAAGGGCATTTTAAGGCATTTTGTTACAGTACCCTGTTAATTTTGAGTAATATTAGACTCAAGAAAGATACTATTACAGAATAGTAAAGTTACAGTACCCTGTTAATTTTGAGTAATATTAGACTATACTATAAGGGTATTGCCCTCTTTTCTTAGTTACAGTACCCTGTTAATTTTGAGTAATATTAGACTAAGTCTGCTACAAACACTGCTATAATCGGTTACAGTACCCTGTTAATTTTGAGTAATATTAGACCTGATGTTTCACTTTCGGTTTGTTTTATCTGTTACAGTACCCTGTTAATTTTGAGTAATATTAGACCAATTAATGTATCATATATATCAGTTAATGTTACAGTACCCTGTTAATTTTGAGTAATATTAGACAAGGTATATATACTGGTAATAGCTCTTGTGGTTACAGTACCCTGTTAATTTTGAGTAATATTAGACTTGCATAAATCCACTCTTGTTCTTGTGGTAGTTACAGTACCCTGTTAATTTTGAGTAATATTAGACACATATTATGCCTTGTTAAACTTCCATTAGGTTACAGTACCCTGTTAATTTTGAGTAATATTAGACTTTGAGTAATATTTAATACATTGGAATATGGTTACAGTACCCTGTTAATTTTGAGTAATATTAGACCTCGTCTTTTGTATTGTTACCAACATTTAGGTTACAGTACCCTGTTAATTTTGAGTAATATTAGACTATGGTAATGTTCTTTCTTTACTTCCCCTGGTTACAGTACCCTGTTAATTTTGAGTAATATTAGACAAATAATATCAAATTGACATGTAAAACATGGTTACAGTACCCTGTTAATTTTGAGTAATATTAGACTTTTTTAAGTATTTCAGTAGGTATATCGGGTTACAGTACCCTGTTAATTTTGAGTAATATTAGACGGTATAACATGACACAGTAGCTTCTTGACCGTTACAGTACCCTGTTAATTTTGAGTAATATTAGACCTTCATTAGTTCTATACTCACTTATATTAGGTTACAGTACCCTGTTAATTTTGAGTAATATTAGACTATGGTAATGTTCTTTCTTTACTTCCCCTGGTTACAGTACCCTGTTAATTTTGAGTAATATTAGACGAGTGTTATTGACTATTAATGACACTGTTTGTTACAGTACCCTGTTAATTTTGAGTAATATTAGACGTTATTTTATTGATTATCTCTTTTGCGTGTGTTACAGTACCCTGTTAATTTTGAGTAATATTAGACTCATCAAATGTAAGTGTAATGAAATATTGCGTTACAGTACCCTGTTAATTTTGAGTAATATTAGATGCATAATAGAATATTGTAAAAATGACGTTAGTTACAGCACCCTGTTAATATTGAGTAACATTAGACTATTAGAGATTGGCTATATCCAAAAGTTAGGTTACAGTACCCTGTAATTTTGAGTAATGCAATCATTTAGAGTAATTATATAAATTAGCAATAATTCTCTTCTGTATTACTTTTGAACTTGGTGTTACAAAACTTAATAAAGAGCCAAACCATTGCAAGTAAAGCTCTAGAACAGAAGTATAAAATCTTCCTTCCATTGATAACATATCATATATAACTAAAAAAGAGAAACTAACATTTTATACAAAATGTGCAAAATATTTAAAATACAGTGAAGGTTTCTTTGGGTTTAAAAGTTAAAATATCAGCAAATTATTTGTAGAGATATTTTCTTCTTCAGACTTAATACCATATATCATTTCCATATCATTATATTGCTTTTCAGTAATTGATAACATTCTTATATTACCTGTTTTAGGTGCTTTCATCCTTATCCTAGTTGAATGTTTTATCAAATCGTCATTATTTTTACATATTCTTGAATAAATAGAAAATTGCATCATTAGGAATCCATCATCAATCAGATAATCTCTAAACTTTGCTGCCAATTTTCTATCTTTTTCTGTTACTACTGGCAAATCAAACATTACTAACAGTCTCATATATCTATTTATCATATATTATAGTTGGTAATTCCAACTCTATACTTCCTGTGTCTAATGATTTTATATAACTTTTCACAAATAATGATATACTGAACTCTAAAGAATATTGTTTCGAATTCATTTCAACTATTTCATTTAGCAAATTAACAATTTCTTTTCTTATTTCAAATGATAGTGGATAAGTTAGTTTATCTATTTTTTTATATACAAAATTATCAATAATTGCTCTATATGGTTCAATTAAATCATATGCCAAATTAAAAGCATTGGTTTTTGAGCAGTGATTAACACCTAAATAAGTATTAAGACCCATAACTGATAACTCTCTAACAATTGCACTTTTTATTATTGTATATCCATAATTTAATGCTGCATTTATTGAATCGTCTTCAAACCTAATAAAATCATTCCCAAATAAGCTTCTAAAATACATTTTTGCTGTTAATCCCTCTCTATTTGTTGCATCCCCATCTGTGACTTCTTCTTGGAATTGCTTTAATTTGTTAATCACATCTTCATCAATTATATGCATCTCTAATACTTTAATTTGATTTGATATCTTTTTCTTAACAATTAAATTCCATAACTCTTTTTTATGTTCTTTGGTTTGATTTATTTGTTTTTCTAAATTTTCTAATTGCTTATAGTGATAATTAAATGGATACATTATTGAAGATGGTTCATGGTTATCATTACAAATTATTAAAGATATTGCATTATTACCTAATTCACACAATAATTTTGAAGTAATAATTGTTTTTGTATCTTCCAAAAGAATAAAGTTAATATCTTCAAGAGGAACTTTGTTTTCTTGTTCCTCTTTTGATACTATTAACTGGTTATCTTTAAAAGACAATTTATTTGCTTCTTTAATAATGATTTGTCTATATGCCATTATTCTATTTTACCTAATACACTTATTTTTAAAATTTCAATAGATTTAATAGTAGATATTGCTATTTGATATCGCTCTATTAAATTGCCAAACAGTTTACTTGAAACTAAATCATATCCATCACCAATCAAACTAGATATTTCAAATTTACCACCACTAAACCCATTTGCACAGCATTTACCTTTCACCCCACTATTTAATTCAATCTCAATTAAATCATTTTTCTTTAAGCTTGCCACTTTAGTGTATTCTTCATTAACTTTTTTGTAACTAATGTTATCAATCTTATTATTATCTCTTCCATACCATAATGTTACATTAAATTCTTTTCCATTTTTTATTTTATTTATCTCTAGATTATCTAATCCTATAAAGTATAATTTATCACTACCATCTTTTTTGTATATTTCTATTTGATAAATATTATCTTTTTCAACAACTGCTCCATTTATGATATGACCTTTACCTTTATACTCTTCTTGTAGTCTAACTGCTTTAATTAAATTACCAGATTTCTTGTTTACTGGGTATCCTTTTTGTTTAAACACTTCTGAGCCTTCTTCATTATCTTCGAACCAATCTACCAGAGTGTTATAAACTTCTTTAGATCCACCATTCTTTTCAACAATGTCTTCTAAATCTTTTTTCTTAAGTGATGTTACTTTCTTTTTTTCAATCTTATATGTAGTATCTTCAACTTTCTTTATCCCATAAAAAGTCTCTGCATGATATGCTCCACTTGGTTTAATCTTCATAAAAGATGGAATTATTACTGTGGCATTATCAATTTCTTCTCTTGTATATGTTTTAAGCTCTAGCAATTCTCTTTTTAACACTTCTTCATTTCTCTCATAAACTCTTAGTTTTGCTTCTGTAATAAATTTATCATATGGAAGTGGGAATAGAACATCCATAGTTCCTTTTTTATTTTGGAATAAATACTTTTCTTCTATTGTCTTATTTAAATATTCTCTAAATGTTAGCACTTCTCCTGTTTCATAAAAAGTAAATACTTCATCTGATGTTGCATTACGTATTTCAGTTTCTGTTTTACCTACAATATAACGACGAAATTTCTCATAATGACTTACTTTTTGTATTAAGGATGGTGTAGTTACAGCTATAACTAAAGCATCCATGGCATGATGTAAATGATGTTCTCTATCTTTATTTTTTCCACTCTGATAATATGTTGGTGATACTAAACTATGGGTTAAATTATTTAATCCCCATCTAGCTCTAAGTCTTCCAGTTATAGATCCGCTAACCATTTGGAACTTTTCAACATTTAAATATTTTCTAATCATTGTTGATAAATGTCTACTAATATATTTAGTATCATTCAAGTTTTGATCACGCATTTCTTGCTCTACTTCTTGTGTTAAATTAATCAATAAATAATTATCTTTTTTAGATGTAGAAATATTTATATTATTAATGAAATTTTCAAAATTAGCCCATTTATCAGTTTTACCAAACCATTCATATGGAGTTCTATTTCCTTTTTCTTGATTAGCTTTAGTTAAAACTAGTGTTCTATTACTGTAATTGTCATTCATTGTCCTAGAATATGGAAGGATATGATCTATTTGAACTTCATTTTTATCAAATAATTTTTCAATAGTAATTCTTTCTAAGGAATAAGCACAAGTTTCATTTTGTTCTATCCATAATTTATATTTTTGAATGTCTACTCCACTTACTTTAGAAGTATCACTAAAAATATTTGGAAATTTATCAACTAAATCATTTTTAATTTTTTCATTGTTCTCTTGATTTTCTCTCTGCTTTTTCTCTATTTCATTTCTTTCTTGTCTGCTTTTAGCAAGTTCTCTAGCAGTTTCAACATTAATTTGATATGGTATTCCATATTTTTTTATAACTGCATTAACTACTTTTCTAGTTTGTGCTAAGCTTCTCATAACTCTTTGATTATTAATACTTGTTCCTTTATTGAGTGAAACTAATAAATCATATTTTTCAATATCTCCATTTAAATCAGAATGATTATAACCAAGTTCATTCATAGCTTCATCATATCTCATCCCAGAACTAATTAATGGTATTAAAGATTTTACTAATGATAAAGAGATACTTAAATGATCTTTAAATGTTGGCAGAGATATGACAACATCTTTATATTCATCTCTTAAGTTTTCTATTTTATCTAATTCTCTTTTTATTTCTTCATTTAATTTATAATAAGTGAGAAGTCTTGCAAACTCATCAAGTAAATCAAAATCATTCTTAATGTTATCCCATTTTTCTGTTCCAAGTTGTTTGATAAAAGCTTTTCTAATAATACTATAACTTTTTAGCTCAAGACATGTTTTTGAGTTTAATTTATCAAAATATCTCTTATCATACTCATTAGATTCTTCTTCTGTTAGAGTGGCTTTATCTACTTTTTCTTTATCTTCTCTATTTAAAACTTCTTTTTTAAATTTAACTATAAACTCAATAAAATCTTTTTTCGATAATTCTAATCCTTTTATTATTGTATTATCAGGCAACTTTAACTCTTTAATCAATTTTTTATATGTAACTTTATCTTGTTCTTTTGCAAGTTCTATGGCGATAGTTATTTCATTTTCAGTTAAGCTTTTGTATTCTTTATCATCTGGTTGTTTATATCTTAGATTTACAAGTTTTGATACAGAAACAAAAACCTCAGATGATGGTGCACATTTAGGTGCTCTTGGTTCTCCTGTAAACTGACATTTACCAACCATTCTTTCTATTAGGTCACCACCATATTTAGAATTTCCGCCTGGTCCTTTTGAATAATGGCGTTGATCAGACCAAATTTTTATAAACTCATCTTTAAATTCACTTGTAATAACTTCGAGACTAATTTGTTTATCTAGTACTTTATTAATCTCTTCTAAGTACATTTCTCTAGTCACGCACATCTTGTAATCGTTGTTTGTGTTTCTAATACGTCCTTTAAATTTATCATCATTTAAGAATAATTCACTTACAATTTCATATTTGTTTTCTATCATTATTTTTCTGTTATCATTTATTGCTGATAAAGTTTTTCCGCTTTCAGATGTTGATTCTTTTGCAGCTTCATTGTCTTCTCTATTAGATTTGTAACCACGATGTTTTGCATAATGCAGCATTATGATTAAAAGTTCTTCTTTTAATAACTTCTCAGTTAGACCTTTTACTTTTAATTCATAAGGCATAATATTTTTACCGATATTATAATTTTCAATTATCTTTGCTGCTTCTTTTTCTAAATTATGATTTATGATATCTACTTTTCCATCAGTAATTTTTTCTCCTAGAAAGCCATTTTGATTTAATAAATATCTTACTCTATCCATTCTAAAAGCTTTTCTTCTAATTAGTCTTCTTATTCCTCTTTTTTCTCTTCTTGATTTAGCTTTGCTATCTCCTGTTTTAGGTACTTCTGCTGCAGTAAATATCCTAACTCCTAAGTCTTTGATTTTATATGGACTATCTAGTTCATCTAAATCAACTATTGCCCATCCAACTGATGATATTCCTACATCAATTCCTAAAATAAATTTGGCTTTTTCATTATCGTCTTTCATCAATTACCTCCATCATAAAAGCGTTAATTTCTGCTGATTTTATTATAACATAAAGATAATATTTTTTTCTCTTTTATTTACTTCCTGTTATTTTATGTTTTCATTTTTTAATCTATTTTAATAAAATTTATTTTTTTCATTAAATAGCATTTTAGCTATTTAGTATTGATTATTACATACAATATCTTGACTAATATGATTGTTTTTCTCATAATCAAATCATGTTAGTAAATGCTTTTGTTTTTTATATTTAATGAAGCTGTAACACTAAAAAAGCAATCTAGGTGATTGCTAAATTTTGTTAATATTCTTTATTTTTTTTATTCCTATAATATTTGTTTTTTGATGGCTTTTCTGTTTTTATAGTTGATTTGTTACTTATAAATCTTTTTGCTGGCTGTTTATCAGGTGTAATACTGTTAATTACCATTGGATAATCATGATTGTGTATAATTTTAAGCTGTTGATGTGTTAGTTTTTCAATACTTTTAACATATGGTTTCTCATTAAAATCACTTAATGATATAGCAATTCCTGTTTTACCAGCTCTTCCTGTTCTTCCTATTCTATGTACATAAGTTTCAGGGATATTTGGTATCTCATAGTTAATAACATGTGATAGGTTGTTTACATCTATTCCTCTTGCTGCAATATCTGTTGCTACTAAGATTTTAAGTACTCCTGTTTTGAAGCTTTTTAAAGCTAATTCTCTTGCTCCTTGTGATTTGTTTCCGTGAATTGCAGCACTTTTTATATTATTAGATTCTAATACTTTAACTAATTTATTAGCACCATGTTTTGTTCTAGTAAAAATAAGGACAGACTCTATTGATTTGTCTTTTAGTATTTCTAATAGTAATGGTATTTTATTAGGCTTATCTACATAGTAAAGTGTTTGTTCAATTTTTTCTACGGTTGAAGAAGCTGGTGTTACAACTATTTTTTTAGGTTTTCTAAGAAAATATTGTGACAATTTTTCTATTTCTTCTGGCATTGTTGCTGAAAAGAAAAGTGTTTGATGCTTCTCTTTAACATGTGAAACTACTCTTTTAACATCATGAATAAAACCCATGTCAAGCATTTTATCAGCTTCATCTAAAACTAGGTAATCTACATCATTTAATTTTGCATGTTTTTGGTTTATTAAATCCAGTAACCTTCCTGGAGTAGCTACTAAAATATCTACACCTTTTTTTAAAACTTCTATTTGAGAGTTTTGATTAACGCCTCCAAATATAACACTACATTTTAAATTAGTATTAGCACCATATTCTCTAAAATTATCTCTAATTTGAAGAGCAAGTTCTCTTGTAGGTGTTAGAATAAGAGCTTTTATTTTTTTCTCTGATAACTTATTATCATTATATAATTTTTGTAAAATAGGAATGGCAAAAGCTGCTGTTTTACCAGTACCAGTTTGTGCACAAGCAAGTAAATCATTACCATTTAGTATTGGTGTTATCGCTTGCTCTTGTATTGGTGTTGGTGTTACATACCCTTTTACTTCTATAGCTTTTAGGATTGGTTCAATTATATTTAAATCTTTAAACTTCATATTTTCTCCCGACTAATGATTAATTTTAATCAATGTTTGTAATTATAAAATACTTAAAAGAAAATAGCATAAATATTATGCTACTTTACTAACTCTTCCTACTATATTGGTAGTTAATCTTACTTTTATTCCTCTTGGATGGATACTACTACTTGTTAAAATGTCTTTAACTATTCCTTCTGTTAGTTTACCTGTTCTTTGATTTTGCTTTTCAACCACAAGCACCTTGGCTCCTATTTTTATATTATTTCTTACAGTTCCATCCATATTAATTTGACCCCTCTTTTATTGATATTTTTTGCCTATTAATTTTTAATATTTTCAATTAAGTGTTAGTTGTGTTTTGATAATTTTATAATAGCACATTTATTGTTAAAGATGATAATATTTGCTAATAATAAAGTCTGCTAGATTCAAAAACATTCTTTTTTTACTTACTTGTTTCTGCTTTTGAAAAGAAGTATGTTCCAATAAATAAAAATATTATTGTTATAACTACTAATGTTGTCACACATATAAATGGATTAAACATTGATATATATTGTCCTGTTTCTTTGAATAGAATAGTTCTTACAAAATCCAAACAATAAGTCATTGGCATTATTCTACTTAAAAAATAAAGTATTCCACTAGAACTGGTAAGAGGTATAATTGCTCCACTTAAGAACATTTGAGGCATTGTAAACAGTGAAGTTATTATAGAAGCTGCCTTGCTATTTTTTACAAATGCAATAACAATAACTGCCATAGAACCTGAAACTAGGCAAATGAATGGTGCAATTAATAAAAGTAACAGTGTTTGATTTAGACTTAGGGATATGCCCATAAATAAGGCGACTATAAAGGTTCCAATAAGTTGAATCATTGATGAGAATGATGCTCCTAGTATCTTACCAATAATAATTGAATATCTAGATATTGGTGAAACATATAATTCTTGAGTAAAATTTTCTTTTCTTTCTTCAACTAAATTAGTAATATTCATCATCGTACTCATGAATAGCATGTTAATAACCATTCCCACTAACATAAATTTATTGTAATCAAAACCAATGCCAGAAGTCATATTCTGTGATAAACTTCCACCTAGCATACCCATCATAATTATTGGCATTAGTAAACTAAGTGCAAGTGAAGTTGGTGATAAAATAGAAGAAATTATATCTCTCATAGTGATTGTAAATATAGCATTTATTTCTCTTAAAAATTTTTTCATTGTTTGTCCTCCTTAATATTTAAAAATTCTATATAGGCATCTTCCAAAGATGGTTCATGGGTATTTAAAAAGTTTAATTTTGTTTTAATACTTAGTATTACATCTTGAAAAGATAGCCCTAGACAATTGACGATAATGTGTCTATCTATTTTGTATTCTAGATTTTTCTCTTTTAACTCTCTTTCTAATCCATTTCTGTCTTCTGAATCAATTATTAATTCAGGTCTCAATAATTCCTTTTTAAGATTCTCTGGTGTATCTAACTTAGCAATTTTTCCTTTGTTAATAATACATACTCTATCCGCTAACTCTGCTTCATCAATATAATGTGTGGTAAGAAAAATTGTTGTATTATATTTCTTACGGACACTATCAATGTACTTCCATAAAGCTCTACGACTATTTGCGTCAAGTCCCTGTGTTGGTTCATCTAAAAATAATACTTTAGGGGTATGAATCAAGCTTCTAATTATTTCTAGTTTTCTTTTTTGTCCACCAGAAAGCTTACTAACTTTCTTAAATAAGCATTCCTCAATTCCAACAATTTTTGCTAATTCTAAAACTTTTGCTTTATATTCTTTATTCATCATTTTAAAACTTGGTTTAAATACATACATTCCATATAAACAGGCATGGAATCTAATATTTTGTTCAGCACTTAAATCAATGTCTAGACTATGACTTTGAAATATAATGCCTATGTTTTCTCTTACTTTTTTCGTTTCTGTATCCAAATCATAACCTGCAATTTTTACTGTTCCTTTTGTTTTTGAAAGGGTTGTTGTTAGAATACTAATTGTTGTTGTTTTACCAGCACCATTAGGTCCTAAAAAGGCAAAAAACTCTCCACCACCCACATCAAAACTAATATTATCAACAGCATTAATATTTGACTTTGCATATTTTTTTGTTAAATTATTAATTTCTATAACTTTCTCCATAAAAAATAACCTCCTTTTTCATTACGAGATTATTATATGATTATAGTTTAAACAGAATATAAACAAAATTAACTTTTATAATTTTCAAACTGTTCTTAGGATATTTCTTTATACATCTACAAAATCCTATACATGAATTAGAAGAAAATTCCCATATTTCGATATTTTAATCAATCTTTATTGCTTTTTTAGAACAAACATTTTCAAAATAGTACTATCATTTCAAAACTGGTAACTTAATAATAAATGTTGTGCCTTCGCCTAATTTACTTTCTACATTAATGCTGCCATTATGAAGGTCTATAATTTTCTTTACAATAGATAATCCAAGACCATTTCCAGTTTTTAATCTTGTTCTAGATTTATCAGATTTATAAAATCTTTCAAATATATGCATCTTATCTTGCTTTGCAATACCAATACCATTATCAGATATTTCACAAATAATAAACTCTTTGTCTGTCTTTAAAGATATTTTTATTTTACCTTTAGAATTTGTAAATTTAATACTATTTCCAATAACATTAGACCAAACTTCATATAATAAATCTTTATCAGCATTAATTTTTATTTTATCTAACTTAATAATTAACTCTTGTTTTTTTTCTTTCCACTGTGGTTCAAGCATTAAGATAACATTTTCTATTTGATTATCTAAGTTAAAATTAACCTTATTAAGTACATTTTCATTTTCTTCTAAGTTTGATAATTTCAAAAAGTTTTCACTTAACTTTGACAATCTGTTTGTTTCTTCTTCTATAATATCTAAGTAATGATTTATCTCTTTCTCATTTAGCTTTGAATTTCTAAGAAGAACAGTAAACCCTTTTATTGATGTTAAGGGAGAACCGATTTCATGAGAAACATTGGAGATAAAATCCTGTCGCAGATGTTCCATAGCACCTAGCTCTCTTGCCATTTTATTAATACTACCAACAATGTCAGTAAAGTCTTTTTCATCATCACGTCGCTTATAGTTTTCATTTAATTCTACAAAAACATTAAAATTACCACTTGATATTTGTTCTAAGGCTTCAATTACATTATCAAATAAAATGTATTGATCTTTTTGATGTTTTATTCCTCTTTTACCAAATGTTGTTAGAGATATTAAAATAGCAAATAAGAATGTAATAAAGCTCATAATAATATGATTAGAAAGACTCACATTTTGAGTTTGTATTTTAAATATAAGATTAGTGATAAAATAGCCACCTGTTGAACAGACAAAAACATAAAACAGCATAAACATAATTCCAAAAAAAACATGTTTTTTATCATTCTTCATAATCAAATTCCTCCAATCTATAACCAAGTCCTCTAATAGTGGTAATCTTTAAATAATCTTTAAATTTATCACGAAGCCTGTTTATATGAACATCTAGAGTTCTTTCATTACCATCAAAGTCAAAACCCCATATATCTTCAATAAGTCTTTCTCTAGTTATAGTTTTACCAGCACCATTTGCTAATTTTACTAATAATTCAAATTCTTTTAGTGGCATATTAATTACTTTATTATTTACACTAACTATGTAATCTTTTTTATTAATCACTAATGGTCCTATTTTTATAATTTGATTTTCTTCTATATTATATCTACGAAGTAATGATTTTACTCTAGCTAATAGTTCTTCTGGCTCAAAAGGTTTGGTTAAATAATCATCTGTACCTTTATTAAAACCTCTTAGCTTATCTGAGATATTGGTTTTGGCAGTAAGCATTATAATAGGTATATTTTTATAATATTCTCTGATAGTTTCACATAATTCAAAACCATCTATTTTGGGCATCATTATATCAATTATACACAAATCAATTTTGGATTCTGTTAGCTTATTAATAGCATCTTCTCCATCATTAGCTTCAATAGCATTAATGCTTTCAGATTTCAGTATTGCACTAATTAATTCTCTAATATGTGAATCGTCATCAACAACTAATATTTTAATCATATAACACCTCAGTTATTTATATTATAGTATAAATGTAAACGGAATTTAAACAATGTTTATTTGGTAAATTTTAAAACAATCTGATTAGTGATTGTTTTTGTTTATTATTTGAATTAACTTTCTAAAAATATAACTAGTCTTTATCAAAAAAATATTAGTATAGTAACTATATTGCAACTTAAACAGTTGATTAAAATTTTATAATAAGAATAATGATTGATAGATGTACGACAATTTTTACCATAAATTACCATTGTAAATAAATGTATAATAAATCAACTTGTTACCAAACATTTGTTATAATGTAACTAGGAATATTTAATTGTTGGGTGCTTACCAAATCTCTTATAGAGAGGAGGTTTGAGAATATGAGAAAGAAAGATATATTAATATCAATCCTTCTATTATTTATCATATCAGTAATGATTTTAATTATAAAAAATAGCACTCAATTCAGCAATGAATTAAGTGCACCAACATATAGGTAGCACTCAACATAGCAAAGTTAAGTGTTCCTTTTTAATGACAAATAAAGTATAACATACTTTCAATAAAGTTCAAATACCTCATTCAAAAATATTATATGTAAGAATTATTTTTTCATAACTTCTGCTGTACAACCATAATCTAGCAAAAACTTATAAATTCTTTTCGAATGAATAATTCTCATAATATATACATTTTTAATATTTAGTACATGATTTTAAATGACTGACATTGAAATTTAATCTTTTATAATCAGAAATATTTTTATAATAAAAGTTCTTACTTTAGATAACCAAGTTTTCTGAACAATTCTATACTTGGTGGAACTATATCATAATTTTTAAGGTCTTCTATTGCAACCCATTCTAGTTTTTCAATATTTTGATTTTCACCTATTAGGAGTTCACCATTAACGTAGTCATATAAAGAATTAAGATAAATAAATTGTTTTGTTTTAGAGTCTAAATCTTCTTTTATTTCTGTATGCCAGTTTAAGTTTTCGCGAAGTTTAATATCGATTCCAGTTTGAATCTTAACAATCTCTTTAGTTGCTGATTCTGGTAATATTCCATTCACTAATTCTCCACCAAAAATATACCAACTTTCTTTATAAGGTGGTGAACATTCTGGCTTTTTTCGCATTAATATTTTACCATCATGTTCAATAACTGCTATATTTAATATTTTTGTTTTCATATAAGTTTGCTTCCTCCATTTATGCTTATGTTTTCGCCATTAATGTAACTTGCCATATCTGATAATAAGAATAATACTGCATTTGCCATATCAACAGGTGTTCCTAATCTTCCTAATGGATTGATTTCTTTTTTATGATTTATTTCTTCTTCTGACCAGCTGTCTAGAGATAATGGTGTTGGAGTAAATCCAGGACAGATTGAGTTTACTCTAATTTTATATTTTGATAGTTCTATTGCACTAGCTTTAGTAAAGTTTATAATGGCAGCAGAGGCAGCACAATATGCACTAGACATTTCACAGGGTTTAATACCAAGTCCTGATGCTACATTTACTATGCTACTTCCATTACCATTTTTCATTAATGGTATTGCATATTTTGTACATAACATTTTACCTATAAAATTAGTATTAATCACTTTCATATAATTTTCTAAGTTAGCATCTTCAATCATTTCATCTATGTTTGTACCAGCATTATTAACTAAGTAGTCTAACTTTTTATACCTTTTATTGATGATTTCAAACATGTTTCTAACATCATCTTCATTACTAATATCTGACTTGACAAAAAGTATTTTATTTTCATATTCTTTTAATTCTTCAGATGCTAAATGTTTTTGTTCTTCATTATGACCATAATTAATAATTACAGTAGCTCCCTGCATTAATAATTGTTTTGCTATTTCTTTACCAATACCAGATGTTCCCCCAGTAACTAAAACTATTTTATTATTAAAATCCATAATCTCCTCCTAAAGTAAGTATTTTATTTTGGTTTTACATATTTTTAATCTTCTTTTGCATCTTTTTCGATGTTCTTTTTTTGAATTATTCCAGCTAATTCTAGTCCTTCTTTAGTAAACCAATTTAAATTAATATTTGTGTTTTCTTCTAACTTAATCTGCTCATATGCATGAAGAAAAAGCATAATATCTATATCTCCAGTCATCAAACTACTTATTGCTTTTAATATTCGCTGCATTCCTTCCAGCTCATAATCAAAATATTCAAATGAATCATAGTCATAGACATGGTCTAAATATACTACTTTCTTTTCATAATTATAAGGATTCATGGCATAATAACCATAACCATTCATATCTGAAGAATCACAATTACCTTTTGCTAAATAGGCATCAAAATTTTCTCTCCATGTTATTAGCCAGTCTAGAACAAATGGGATTCCCTTACCTTGAAGTATTGTTCCACTTCTATAATGAGATACGGGACTAAACTGTAAGATATCTCCTTTTTTAAATGGGGTTGGAATATTTAAACAAATACCTTCAATGTCTAACATTCCTCCTTTATTATCATCAATATTTACAATTATAGATAATTTATCTTTGACAATATATTCAGCTGTTATTTCATAATCAATAGAGAGATATTTTTTATGAATATGATACATTAGAAAATCATCATATTCATTAATATCTTCTTCAATATTGCTAATAACTTCTTTTAATGTTTTATGAATGTTGCCAAAAGCTTTCTCATAAGCATATTCTTCTGTTGATTTATAAAAGGGAACATAGGAATAGATTGCATCATCCTCTAAAGTGTTAAACATAGTCATCAGTGAAGTAAGTCTTTCGATTTCGCCTTGTATCAGAGTTTTTACACTTTTGTAATAATCACAATTAATTCTTTCTATTACTTCCATATCAGGATATTTTTCTATTAATTCTTTATATAAATCTATTTTCTCTTCAATACTTAATTTTTTATTTCTAAATATTAAAACAGCTAGCTCTTCTGTATTAAACTTATGATTGATATTTCTACAATGATTTGCAACTGCATTTGAGTTTATTAATTCATATACATCGTTAAGTTTCATTTTTCATCACATCCTCATCTACTTATTTTTGTCTATTAATATTTTTCTTTAATTTTAACCATTCCTTGTATTAATTGTACTTTTTATAATTCAACTATTATATTAGTATTTTAATGTTATTATAACATCTATACATCAAAATATGTTGAATTGCTAATATTTTTAAAATTATTTTCAAATTAAAATAGACTCTTAGGTTGAAAAGTTGAACCATTTTTTAGGAACAACTCTTTTTTCCAATAATTCAAGTATCTTTAGACAATGTGTCCCTATTATTTTATTCACTTTCTTCATTTAATTCATCTATTATTTCATCTATATCTTCATATATAGGAATATCTTTTATTATTAATTTTTTTCTTTTGTTCTTAATATATGATTTTAAAGATTTGTGGTACATATACTGCATGCATAGTTCATCAGTATCAAAAACTCTTGCATTTATGTTGTGCTCTATTATTTCATTTAATTTATTTATGTCTAAATCACACTTAATATTATTTTCTTCATACCTTATAAGTAGTGTGTTTATTATATTATTTAAGCTTGTATCTCCCTCAAATATAAAGTCACATTTATTATAGATTCCATGTTTATAAAACTCTTCATCTATGTTAATGGTACACTCTAAAAGTAGTAATGAATTGGTCTTATCTATTAACTTTTCTATTATATCAAAGCAATTTCTTAATTCATCATTTAATATAACTACTCTATCAAGTTCATATTTATAAGCTTTTTTATCCACCATTCTTGATAACCATCTTATTCTACTATAATATTTGTTTGTATCAAGTAATTTACCTTCAAACACTTTATATGCTTTTAACATATCAGATATAATATTCTCAATAAATGTAATATCAATATTGTCTAAATTTTTTATAACTATTAAGAGTGGTAATTCAATTGTTTGCTGTTCTCTTAAATTATAAAGCAATTTATTTATCTCTTCTAATATTTCTTTATTCTTCTCACTTAAAGTTGAACTTTCTATTTTATGCTTTATTTTCTTATATTTATTTAGCATGTTTTCACCTCATGTAAAGAATAGCACATAAAATTTTAATGGTTCTCAATCGACATATTTTTTACTCCGTTCCCAAAAGATACAATATATCTTGTTCTGTTAGTTTATCAACAACTTTGTCACTTTCCATTTTACCTTCAATAACTAATTTACTTAAAGATTTCTTTTTTTCTTGGAGTTTGATTATTTTTTCTTCAATTGTACCTTTGCAAATAATTTTTATTACTTCTACAACTTTCTTTTGTCCAATTCTGTGAGCTCTATCGGTAGCTTGATCTTCAACTGCAGGATTCCACCATAAATCTAAATGAATAACTGTATCTGCACCTGTTAGATTAAGTCCATTACCACCAGCTTTTAACGAGATAAGGAATACTTTTGTATCATCATTATTAAAATCATTAACAGAGTTTATTCTGTCTTTCGCTTTAGTGCTACCATCTAAATAATAATAACTAATTTTTGCTTTATTTAAGCGTTTTGCTACTAAACTTAAGGCACTAGTGAATTGTGAAAATAAAAGTACTTTATGATTAGGTGTAATTTCAGTAAGAATATCAACCAACAAATCAAGTTTTGCACTACCACCTTTGTAATTATCAACATATAAACTTGGAGTTATACAAATTTGTCTTAGTCTTGTTAAAGATTGAAGTATTAAAAGCTTATTCTTTTTGAAGGTTCCAGAACTTATTGATGTTCCAACTTCTTTATTAATCTTTTTTAGTTCAGCAAGATAATATTTTTTCTGTTCTTCTTCTAATTCAACAATGATATTTTTCTCCATCTTGTCAGGAAGTTCTTTAATAACATCTTTTTTATTTCTTCTGAGAATGAAAGGAGCTATTAATTTGTTAAAATCATCTTGGAATTTTTTATCACTGTTCATTATCTTTTCATATTTTTTACTAAATGATGTTTGACTGCCTAAAAATCCTGGCATTATGAAATCAAAAATGCTATATAACTCAGTAATAGAGTTTTCAATAGGTGTGCCAGTTAAAGCAAACTTAGTTGATGCATTAAGTTCTTTTAAAGCTTTTGATATTAATGAATGTGGGTTCTTTATGGCTTT
>JGI994J12354_10001167_pt1 | contig 26665 bp, 37 predicted proteins | sample IntmicLarv3ML3BL_FD_12354 | JGI IMG/M metagenome (IMG submission 12354)
CATGGAAGGCGGATGGCTGCCCGACCAAGGCAATGGACGCCTACCTGACCATACAACCCTGATGCGAGAGGGCTTTCCACGCGCCGACCGGTATCATCCGGCCGGCGCTTTTTGCGCGCACCATGCGTTGTACTGCGCAAAAAACTCTTCTTCGACCACTTCAAGGCCCGCCGCATACAGCTTTACGCGGAATTCCTCGATGGTATCGGCAGGATTTTCCGTAACCCCTAACTCAAGCATGCGCTTGTATTCCTCCTCCAGCGAGATGATCGCCGCCCACTCGTTGCGCACCGGCGTATGGTTGAACTGAAAGCTTTCAAAGGCAGGGCGAACGATGTATGTGTATTGCTCCGCCTCAAAATCCAGCTCGAACTGTGTCCGCTCTGTGGAATACCGCCTGACCGCGCGCGGCATACTGAAGGCCCATTGGGAGTGGTTCCAGACATACTTCGCGGCGTCGGGGCCCGGAGCGTAGAATCCACTGCCAACGTCAATCCAATGCACGCCCTGAATGCCCCCCATGAACAGGTCGTTGATGTCCATATCGTTCTTGAGCACATCAATGCACATAGCCGCTCGTTCGGGATGGCGGGAAAACGCGGCGATGGCCGTGCCGTCGTTGGTGTAGAGGGTCAAACGGCGCATCGTGCCGGGGTACAGGTCGATGTATTCGGCGGTCCATTCCGCGTTGTTGTCGCTGAGCGCCTTACCCGCCGCAAAGATGGTCTGGTTCCATACCAGCATGGCAGACGTTCCGTTTTCGAAGGAGTCCCGCGTTTGCCTCGCCACCGACAGTGCCGCAGGGCTCCAGAAGCCCCAATCGGCATAGCTCTTCATCTTCCACGCGAATTCCAGATATTCCGGCGTNAAATAGCGGAAATGGATATCGCTTGGGTCGGGTAGCGAATGATCCTCCTGATAGGCGGTGATCCAAGGATAGCCCGCCGCAACCACAGCCAGATTGTACCGTTGCTCATACAGGATATGGAAGAGCGGCACACTTCCGGACGCGTCATAGGGCGTGACGCCGAATTCCGACGTCGCCACCACACGCAGATAATCCTCCAGCTCCTCCAGCGTCTCGACGGGAGGCAAGCCATACCTTTCCCGTAAGTCCCCGCGTATCACGATCCAGCTTTCGCCCTCTATGCCGGGGCCGCTCGTGGGCACCATGTACAGCTTTCCACCGATTCTGGCCTGTTCGAAGGCCTCCCCGGGTAAGGATTGTAGTGTTCTGGGCAGATAGCTCTCCAGAAAGTCATCCGTCAGCTCGTAGAACGCGCCCTTGGCTGCCTCGGCTTGGTAATAACACCAATTGGATGTATAGATCATGTCCAGTTGCTCGGCTCCGGCCAGCAGCAGGGCATATTTGAGCGAGTAATCCGGCCAACTGAGATAACGCACGGAAAGCGTCGCGTTGATAGCCTCACGAATCCGCTCCGACAACGCCTCCTGCACTATGGCGGCGTCTTTGGGCTCATCGCCGATCAACACCATCTTTAGCTGAACAAATTGCGACGTGTCCATGTCCGAATAGCTGGTGGGAGAAGACACCGGACCGACAGGCGCTTTGGCGCACCCCGCCAGACATAGCAGCGCGGCAATCAGCAAAGGAATGGCCCTTCTAAGCATGTCTTCCCTCCGTTTTCTCCAGTATAGCAATGCCTGTGCGAGAGGTTCACCCTGAAAAAACGCAGAATTGTCCAACAAAACGAAGGAGATATGGTTTCTGCAAAAGGTTATGACAAAGAGACGCATGTATGCGGGGCGTTACCTTGCGGGAGCGCGAACATTCATCTATAATAATAACTAAATTGACAAAAATGACAACACGCCGGGAAGCGTACAGCCCGATCGGACAAGACGCGGCGGAAGGAGGTGTGGCGGCGTGAAAATCCTGATCGTGGACGATGAGCCTTATACGCGCGAGGGCCTGTGCGATCTGATCGCTCAATCAGATTTGGCGTTTGACGAAATTCTTCTCGCGTCGGGCGGCGAAGCGGCATTGGCCATCATGCGGAATTCTTCGCCCGACATCCTGCTATGCGATGTCCGCATGCCGGGCATGTCCGGGCTGGATCTCGCGCGCGCCGTGCGCAGGGAGCATCCGGCTTGCCGCATCTTGATGATGAGCGGATACAGCGACCGGGAATATCTGAAATCGGCGCTAAACCTGAACGCATCGGCATTCATCGATAAACCGGTAGACGAAAAGGAGCTGTTCTCCACGCTGGAGCAGGCGGTGCGCGAGTGCGCCGACATGCAGCAAAACACCGCCGCTGTACACATTCTGCGCGGACAGGAATTGGCGCGCGTGATTTTGGCACACGAACAGGCAAACGAGGCCGCTCTGGAGGAGGCGATCGGCAGCCATTCAGGGAAAGTATGCCGCTGTGTGCTGATCCATCCGGCCCATGTGCACCGTGAGGATGTGTTTGCCGTATTGCGCAGGCTCGGTCTGCGCGGCGTGGGTGCGGCGGATTATGACGGCAACGACGTATTGTTTCTATGGCATGAGCCCGGCGACACACTGCGGGCGCTGTGCTCCAGCCTAACCGAGGATAACGCCGAGACGTGTGTGGCGGTCGGCCGCGTGGTAAAGCGGCACGACGCATTGGCCAGAAGCTATAGGAGCGCGCGCCGCGCTCTGTCCACGCTGTTTTACCGGCCCACATTACGCGTGGCTTATGCGGCAGGCGATGCGTCCGCCGCGTTGTCCGTGCTGCCTCCAGCCGCCGAATTCGAGCGCGCGCTGCGCGTGGACGCGCAGGAGGCGGTGTCCTATCTGGAAAGCCTGCGCAACCGGCTGCTGGACGCGCCCAATACGCCGCCCGACCTTACGCGTACGCACTATCACGCCCTGCTGAGCATCGCGCTGCACGGGCATGACGATCTGGCGGAGCGGATCCTATGCGAGCATGGCGAGGAGTCGCTATGGGACGCGTGCGCCGGCGCGGCGTCGCTGGACGATCTGGAGACGCTGGTGTGGAGCGCGCTGGATGGCCTGCGTCAGGGCGGCGAGGAGCGCGAGGGCGCATCCCATGCGGTAACAGCCGCGCGGCGTTACATTCATCGGCACTTCCATCACGAAACGCTGCAGCTCAAAGAAATCGCCGACCATGTGCACATGTCCATGGGGCATCTGAGCGCCCGCTTCAAACGGGAGGTGGGCTTCACCCTGCGGCAATACATCACCCATTGCCGCATGCAGCAGGCATGCCGCCTGCTCAAGGAAACCAACAGCAAAAATCAGGACATCGCCCGGCAGGTCGGCTATGCGGACGCCTACTATTTCGGGCAGGTCTTCCGCCGGGAAACCGGCATGTCTCCGCAGCAATACCGCAAGAGCGGCTAAAAAGCACAGGCGGATGTGAAAGGCGGTGCAAAACAATGAGGATGGCGTGGAGACGCGTAAGCGCCACGGCTTCTCGGTGGTATCACGCCCTGACCATCGGCCAGCGCATCGCCATGCTGTATGTATTGGCGGCCCTTTTCCCGCTGGTCGTCACGAATCTCTATGCCAGCAACACCCTCAACAGCAGCGCGCACAGCTCCCAGATGACGGCGGCGGAGAGGGGCTTTGAGCAGACGGTCGGCGTATTGGCCGACAGGCTGTACCGCATCGTGCGCATGTGCGATATCATCGCGCTGGATCAAACCTTGAATGACTGCCTCTACAAAAACGACCCTGTCGCCTATCCTCTGCCACGGCAGGTGGCCGATATGAACACCATCTTGACCTTTCTGGCGCAGAAGCGGGACGATTTGGACATTTACAGCATCAACCTTTATGTGCGTGACGAGTGGATCTACAGCCAGCGCGCCGATATGATATCCAGCCTGAGCCAGGCATCAGAGCAACCGTGGTATGGCAGGCTATCCGACGGCAATCTGCAAGTGGCGTTTTGCCCGCCGGACATGGTGGGACAAAAGGATACGCTTTCCTGCGTGCGCCCTGTGCGCGATCTGGAGAATCTGCACCGCGTAGAGGCCATTTTGCGCATCGACTTTCCCCTGAACGAGATCGAGCAGATCCTGCGGCAGGGCAGCGTGGTGGAGGGGTCTGTCAGCATGCTGGTCGGGTCGGATGGATCTGTGGTCGCCGCTTCGGAGCGGCCCATCCCCGTCGTATCCAATTGGAACGAATTGATCACCGGGGCGGGATCACCGGGCGGATTCTTCGAGGTGGATGAGAACCATCTCGCGCAGAGCTATCCCATCATCAACAGCGATTGGTATCTCGTGACGCTCCTGTCCCGCAGCGCGATGACGCGCGCCAATGTCTTCGCATGGCTGGGCATCGCGTTTCTGATCCTCGTGGCGGCATTGCCAACAGTGCTCGTAGCGCGTATGGTGCTGCGCGGCATGACCGACCGCATCCGCAGGCTGGGCGACCATATGCGCAATGTGCGCTTGGGCGATCTGACACCCACCGCGCGGGACATCAACCGCGACGAGATCGGCGTGATGACCGACAGCTATAACTATATGATTGAGAGGATGCAAGCCCTGCTGGATGAGCAATACCGCATCGGGCAGGAAGCGCGGTCGGCGGAGCTGTTGGCGTTGCAGTCCCAAATCAATCCGCACTTTCTGTACAATACGCTCGATATGCTGCGCTGGATGGCCAAAAAGAGCCGCACCGAGGAGATACAGACCGTCATCCACGCGCTGGCGCAGTTCTACCGCGCCAGCCTGAGCCGGGGCAAGGACATCGTAACATTGGCCGATGAGGTGAGCCTGATCGACAGCTATGCCATCATTCAGCATATGCGCTTCGGGGATGATGTGACGTTGCAGGTGGATGTCGATGAGGATGTGCTGCGCTGCACGCTGCCCAAGATCACCCTGCAGCCCATCGTGGAAAACGCCCTGCTGCACGGCATCCTTCCCAAAGACGACAAGACGGGCGTGATCGTCATACGCGGCAGGCGGCATGGAGCCAATGTGGTGATCGACATCGAAGACGACGGAGTCGGCATGCCCGGCGAACGGGCAGCTACGATGCTTTTTTCGCTGCGGTCGTCCAATTCGGCGCATGGCTATGGCTTGTACAACATCGAGAAGCGGTTATGTCTGACGTTCGGCATAGCGCGGTGCATGACGGTATCCAGCCGCCCGGGGGAAGGAACGTGCGTGAGCATGACGTTTCCCGCGCGCTTCGATACGGACGGAATCTGAGGGGTTTTCCAGCCGACGAGCCTGAAAACTGTAGCGGCCATGGCATGTCATTCTGAGCGAATGCGAGGAATCTCTTGGCAAACGAGAACGGAGAGAACGGACAACGAGAGTACAACGGAGAGCTTCTTCGACAAGCTCAGGATGACACGAGGGACGCGCGCTCCCTGCATCCTTCCTCTTTTCATTTTTTCGCCTACGATAAGCGCCATTTCCCAGACAAAAAAAGCGGTACCGCAGCGCACTCGAACATCGCGCCGCCGATACCGCTTCGCTTATCCCCAGCTTGTCTTTTCTTTACACCAGCCCGAAAGACACCACGCACTCCCTGATCGCCTCATAGGACGTATGCCTCGGCTCAAATCCCAACAGCGCCTTCGCTTTTTGCATGGAAGCACTCGGGCTGTGAGAAATATGCGACCACGTTGCCGCGGCGTCCACTTCGGACATGCGGTTTTTCCACTGGTCATATGGCTCAAAGGCGAGATCCGCTTTCTTTCCATACCAGGACGCGACTTCCTCGGCATATCCGCGCAAGGTAACGGCACGAGGTGAGACAGCGTGGAAGCCTTCCCCGAATGCCGCCGCGCCTTTTGTNATGGCNGCAAGNAAAACGCCCGCCACATCCTTCGCGTGGACATGGTGNAGCGTCTCCANNCCCAAATTGGGCAAATAAAGCTGCTTACCGGCCTGCAGCGCGCGGAAAGCATCCAGGCTCTTGGCTCCCTGCGGGTTGATCGGCACATCGCCGGGGCATACGATATGCCCGGGATGCACCGCTGTTCCCGGAAACTGCTTCTCGTCATAAAGCCGCGCAATGCTCTGGTGCATGCGGCCTTTTTGGATGCCATATTCCTCCATAGGCTCTCTGCACTCTTCCTCGGTATAGGGAACAGCGCTGCCATATCCGTGCATCCATACGCTGCCGCACACCAGATAATGCGAAACGTTTCCATCCAAGGCTTCCGCCAGCCGCAGCATGGCCGCCTCTTCGAAGCAGATCATGTCAACCACGACATCCGCGCCCAGCGCGCGTATCTTTTCTTCAAATCCGGGGGCATTGCGGTCCAGCGAAACCTGCTCCACGTCGTCCCACGCGCTGTTTTCCACAAGCAGCCCGGTCTTCCCTCTGCTGATGTTGATCATGTGATACCCGCGCGACGCAAGCATCGGAACAAGATATCCTCCGACCTTGCCATGTCCGCCAATAACAGCCGCTTTTTTCATGATTTGCCCTCCTTCCGCTCTTGCCTGCATCGTATCACACCGTTGCGGCATATGCAAGACGCGCCAAAGAGAGAGAAAATATGCGGTTTCACTCGCTGACGCTTCTGGAGATTCTGGAAAATTCGTCTTCGATGCGCAGGAGAATGCTCACGAGATTGGGATCGAAATGTTGATTCGCACCGTTTGCGATGATGCTGATGGATTGGTTGTGGGTGAAGGGTCTTTTGTAGGGTCGGCTGGAAACCAGCGCGTCGTATACGTCCGCGATGGCCATGACCCTTCCAAGCAGAGGAATCTCCCTCCCCTTGATTTTGCGTGGATAACCCGTTCCATCCCATTTTTCGTGATGATAGGCGATGCAAATGGCGGCATACTGAAAAAAGTCCATCTCGCCCGTCATGACCGTCGCCTTATGGATGGCTTCCTCGCCAATGGCGACGTGCATCTTCATCATCGCGTATTCCTCGTCGGTCAGCCGACCCGGCTTGATCAAAATGCTGTCGGGAATGCCGATCTTCCCAACATCGTGTAGCTGCGTCGCTTCCACGGCCATGCCCAAATCCATATCCCCGAGCTCCTCGCGCAGCTCCGGCTCCTTGTCTACGGCATTGAGCATCGCCTCGACGAACAACTGCGTACGCACGACATGTCCCCCGGTAGAGCCATCCCGCCGCTCAATCAACTCGGTAATCGTTTGCATGATGGCGGACTGCAATTCCTTGATGACACGCGTCTTCTCCGCCACGAGCATCTCTAAATGGTTTGTGTGGTTGTAAAGATCGATGTGCAGCTTGATCCGCTGCAGCAAAAGCGGCACGGAGAACGGCTTGGCAATATAATCCACAGCCCCTTTGCGCAGGCCCACCAGCTCATTCCCCTGCCCATCGAGCGATGTGAGGAAAATGACGGGGATGTCCCTCGTCGAAGGGGTGGATTTCAGTATTTTAATAACTTCATAACCGTCAAGCTCCGGCATGAAGATGTCCAGCAAAATCAAGGTAGGCTTGATCGTGCGCAGCAACCCCAGCGCCTTTTTGCCCGATTCGGCAATGATCACGTCATATTCTTCGCTCAGGGCTTCCTCGGCCACCAGCAGGTTGATGATGTTATCATCGACGACCATGATGGTACTTCTGGATTCTGCCATCGTCCATCTCGTCCTCTCCACAAGCTTGCCCTATGCCGGCACGTTGTTATCCCGCCCTAATCATACCACGAAATCCACAAAACGCACGTTAATTTTTTAACGTTCTCGATTTTCCCCACTGCTTCCCTATTCAAAGCAGGGCGGCTTATCGCCGCAAGACTCCCCGCGCATGATCCCTCGAAGCTGCGCGATAACGGGCAAAAGACCTCTCGGGCTATTGAAAGCCACTCCTAAAACCGATATACTGGATTTGCGATGCCTAGACTACGAATTGTACAAATTNACACTGGTTTGCGACGACGTATTGGAAAAACACCCGCCGAGGTGGGAGACGAAATCATGCGAATCGCATCGACAGATTTGGCAGCGCGGTAAGGAGCGGGCCATACCACATAAATAGAGGAGAGTTGGACGATGAACATTTCGAGATTCGACGCGAAAACCGCGAGCAAGGCGCATCAGGATACCATTCTGGCCTCTGACGTACTTCCCGGCGGGATGAAGGCTCCTTTCCAGCATGCGTGGGGATATCTTGGCGGCAAGGGCAGCATGGAGCTGCACAAACATCCCACGCATGAGGTCTACTGCTTCTTTGAAGGGGAGGGCTTCGTCGTGGTGGGCGACGAGCGCCAGCCCGTGTGCTGTGGCGACGTGGTGGAGATTCCCGTGGACATTCTGCACACGGTCGAAAACGAAAACGACACGCCGCTGCTGTGGGCGGCAATGTGGTGGATGCCCGAGACGGAGCTATAATTTCTTGTCAAACGAACTATGCTTGGATGCCGCGGTGCAGGCCATCCTGTCCTCGCTTGGTTCTGTGCGCGCGCCCGTCGTTTTTGACGAGCGCGCGCTGCATGTGTTGATCGAGCAAGCATTGCTGGAAGGCGGCGTGCACTTCGAGCGGGAAGCGCGTATCGCGCCGCGTTGCCGTGTGGATTTTCTATGCGACGGCGGCATCGTCATCGAGGTCAAGCGTGGTAAACCCTACGCGTCCAAGCTGCTTCCGCAAATCCGGCGGTACGCAGCGTGTGATGGCGTATCGGCTGTTGTGGTGGTGGTCGAGCGCACGGCGCGCGTGCCGGGAACCGTGGGTGGCAAGCCGTGCGTGCTCTTTGGACTGAACCGATTGTGGGGGATCGCGATATGACGGACTTCGACCCATGGGACGAATTGCCCGAGGTAGAGGAGGCAGAGCTATTGCCCCCCTATCTGCGCGACGCGGGGCCATCGATGCGCACATGGGGAGAATTGTCATACAATCCCCGCACCAAAGCATGGACGATCAAGGGGGATCCGGCAGTATGCCAGCTCGCAAAACGCCTCTTCCCCGGCGCAGCGGGCAGGGGACGCGGAACCGCGCGTTTTTCAGCGAACCGCAGGGCCATCGGGGATTTACACTGGCTCATGCTTCGCTATCCGCTCGAGATACGCGAAAAGGATCTTTCCCGCTGGAGCGACAGCCTCGCGGCTGCGCGCGGTTGGGCGGCCGCGAGGGAGAGGGCGCAGCTAAGGCCCTCCTCCATCGATCCGAAGCCCGGCACCTTCGTCGGCGAATTGAGAGAGTTTCAAAAGGCGGGCGCAGGCTTTTTAAAGGACAATCCGCGTTGTTTGCTCGCGGATGAAATGGGCCTTGGCAAGACCGTGCAGGCGCTTGCCTTGCTCGCCGACCGCGGCGAATACCCCGTGTTGATCGTGGTTCCGCCGCATCTCGTGACCAACTGGCGCACGGAAATCGGACGTTTTTTACGCATCGAGGGGCGCGAGCCTGTGATCCACGCGATCAAGGGTCTTAAGCCCTACGATTTGCCCGAGGCGGACATTTATCTCGTGCACTATCTGCTATTGCGCGGCTGGAAGAAGGAATTGCCCGAAAAAGCGTGGAGCGCGGTCATTTTCGACGAAATTCAGGAATTGCGCCACGCGGGAACAGAAAAATATTCCGCCGCATCGCTGCTTTCCGATGCGTGTGAGACGGTTTTCGGCCTGTCAGGTACTCCCATTTACAACCGTGGGGGCGAAATCTGGAACGTCGTCAACATCCTGGACTTTCACGCGTTGGGCGATTATGAGAGCTTCACGCGCGAATGGTGCTATGGATATGGCAACGATCTCGTAACCAAGCCCGACCTGTTGGGTGAGCACCTGCGGCGGGAGGGGCTGATCCTGCGCCGCACGAAGGAGCAGGTTCTGGGCGAGTTGCCCCCCAAACGCCGCCTTGTGCAGACGATCGACTTCGACGACGCTGTGTACGCGCAGCTGATGCAGCCGGCTTTGGCGCTTGCCGGGGAGTTGAGGGAAGAGATGAGCAGCTTCGACCGCGCACGGATCGAGGAAGCAGTCTCCCAGCGCGAACGACAGGCGACGGGCATCGCGAAGGCACCGTATGTAGCGGCATTTGTACGCGCGTTGGTGGAGGGCGGCGAGCGTGTGCTGCTGTTCGCGCACCATCACGAGGTCATGGATCTTTATAAAAAGCATCTGAAATCCTGTCATCCCGTGTTCATTACCGGCCGGGAGACGCAGGCGCAGAAGGATAAGTCTGTCGATGCCTTCATGAATGGACGCAGCGACCTGTGCGTGATTTCCCTTCGCGCGGCGGCGGGGTTGAATCTACAGCGGGCGTCCTGCGTCGTCTTCGGGGAGCTGGATTGGTCCCCTGCCGTGCATGCGCAGGCGGAAGACCGCGCACACCGCATCGGCCAGCGGGATAGCGTGCTTTGCTATTATCTGGTTTCCCCCAAGGGGTCGGATCAGGATGTGCAGGAAACCTTGGGACTGAAGGTTTCACAATTCACCGGGTTGATGGGCGACCGCGTGCAATCGCAGGACGAAGTGTTGACCGCGCAAAGCGAGGCGCGCGAAACCATGCGCCGCATTGCCGCGCGGCTGATCGCGGGTGTGATCCCGGCAGATTGAGAATTGCGTTATCAAAATCTGCCAATATCGAGAAACCGCATGAGCGGGAGTGCCTGAAAAGGAGCGAACAAGAGAATGTGAGCAAGGCTCCTGCCTGAAGCGCGCAAGCAAGAGCGTTGAAAGTTGCTACATATTAGTGGCAAACGATGTGCTTCCTTTTCATCGGCAATCCAGATGAGGAGCATCGTCAAAGGAGGAAGGATAGCTTAGCGCTCTTCCCACCTTCTCAACGAGCGGATGATTCGTCTATCATGGGCGGCGGATTTTCTGCCTGGCAAAAGCGGCAGGAAACATACAAAACACCCGCCTTCCTTTCGGAAGGCGGGTGTTTGCGTTTAGACACTACCGCCCAAACACATGCTCGAACTGGTCGTCTATAAAAGACTAAGCATGGTTTGAGCATTCACGTCGATAGTGGGTCATCAGGGGCTCGAACCCTGGACACCCTGATTAAGAGTTCCTTCAATCCGTTTTCACGTTCGTATCTATTCCCTAATATAGCCGTGTTTCGCGAACTGCATGCCACCACAATGCAAACAATGGTTGCCAGATGGTTGCCAAGCCGTTGCCGAGAAATCAACCATTTCCGATCAAGAAATCGTTCAGCAATCGCACATCCTTGCTGGCCTTCTGCTGGTCGAGATGTGTGTAAATCTGCGCCGTCATCTTGATGTCGCTATGCCCGAGCCAGTAGCTTGCTGTCAGAAGAGGGACATTCGCTTGATACAGCAAAGTCGCGTAGTTGTGCCGAAAATAATGTGCTGTCAAGACAGACATGCGCGCGTTCTTGCCGCCGCCAACATAGCCATGCAGATATTTCGGCAAGGGGCGCGTCTCTATTCCGGATGATTCGGCCATATCGACCATCATCTGCGCCCAAACACGGGTATAGGAAGCCTTGCACAGGTGTTCAATGCGGTCGCCGGGCAGAATGTAGCCGTCGGCATCGCCTCGCGCCGCAAACAGCGCATCGAGCAATGGCGATGGAATCGGTACATGGCGATACGACGCAAGTGTTTTTAGCCGATCGTCCCCACCGGGGCGGTGATCGATCTTGCGTTGTATGTGTATCGTACGCGCATCCCAATCTATATCCGACCAGTAAAGCCCAAGGGCCTCTCCCTTGCGTAGTCCAAGGTAGTATAGCAACAACAAAAGCATGCCTTGTGGATGACTCTCCGCCACGCGCAATGCGGCGTTTGCCTCCGCCTGTGTCAGGGCGCGGCGTTCATTGCTGGTTCCGCGTGGCAACTCCAATGCCATTGAAGGGTCCCTATCGATGATATAGTCTGCCGTCGCTCGCTTAAAAATCTGCTTCATAGTGAGCCTGATCTTATCGATGGAGCTTTCGCTCATGCTTGTTTTGGTGTTGAGCAACTTTTGCAGATCGGTTGGCATGACAGCCCGCATCTGCCGTTGCCCCAGCACGGGCAGCAGATGCACACGCAAGGTACTTTCGTACATCTCGTATGTCGCACTGCTCTTCTTCGTCTTGTATATTTCCAGCCACCGGGGGGCATACTCCCCGAACGTCATCTCCTTTTTGACATATGAGCCGGAGATATACCTTTGCTCCATGTCCTCGCGGGCAGCCTCAAGCTCTGCTTTAGTACGCCCGGAGATGTATTTGTAGAGAGGGCTTCCATCCCCATCGACGCCGATGCGAACCCGCCCGCGATATCTTTTGTCGACCTTTTGAGAGAGTTTCTTCTTAGCGGGCATGGGCAGCCTCCTTTGCTTACATCTCGCGCATCTTCATGCCCTCGCGGTAGTGTTCAGCGGGGGCAGAACAAAAAACGTCCGACCCCTTTATAACCAAAGTCGCATAACGACAATGGCTCGGGCCGGTACATATCCATTGAAATACTATGGGTTAGCGTATTTGCCAAACGGCTCCTTCTCGATAGCATCGAACCCTTGCGGCAGAGATACGGGCGACCCAAACACTTGGTCAGTGATAAATGATATGACCAGGCAGATTCGTTTTGCTACAGCGTCCATCGTTTCGTCATACACTGCCTGCACATCATTGTCGTCAAAAGGGTCGGGGAATGTTGCAACCGCCGCATAGCAAAGCTGTATCGAAAACTCAGCAGGGTCGGTTATGTAATATGCGGATGTATATACAAGACCGAATGAATTATCTTCCTTATTCATCCCCAAGTAGCCAATTTTACATGAAAGTTTGTTCGGCGCATCTACTACTTTTCGTACTTCATCACTTATCAACAAATATGAGCACGAAGAGATCAATGTGTATGACAAACTAGCTTCATTTTTACTCATTATTCCCTCCGCGAAGCCTATCGAAATTTGAAAGTGCCATGGATAGGGTTTCTGTATCATGGCTCATATAAACACAAAGAGCACTATTGACAATAGCATTTTGACTGATATTTTCAAGTTCCGCGCGTCGGGCGATGGACTGGTGGAGCGATCGAGGCACCCTTACCTGAAACTTCCCGCTGTATTCGCTTATGTGCTTGCGCGGGCTTGGGATACTCATTCCAGTGGAGAGCGCGGCATCTACCCAAGAGGCATATGCCTCCTTAATACCTTCCAGGGCTTCTTCACGTGTTTCTCCCTCTGATACGCAACCTGCTAACTCTGGAATCGTTACGATATATCCATCGCCGTCATCAACGGACAACTTCTCAATCAAGATGGAATAGTCTTCATATTGATACATTATTGCACATCCTCCCTCTCTGCATCAAACAACTCACCCGGCATAAGCTCCTCGAAAATAGCAATCACTTGCTTCACGGCGTAGGGTGCAAGGGTGGGCTTTTTTCTCGCTATCGTAAGCATATGCGTACCGTTTGAAAAAGTGTGGTGCGATCCTTTGACGCTCCTCTCTTCAAGTCCTGCCCGTCTCAGGAGGCGAACAGCCTCGTCGAATGTCGCACCCCTTGGGTTGCGCTTTAGCTTCTTGTAAGTCTTTTGCCATTCAGGCACAAAAACACCTCGCAATCCGCAGGTGTGACACTGTATATAGTATCGTGCCCGCGATAGAATGTCAATATTAGTAGAAATGATTTCCGTACATCGCGTACGAAAAACATTCATGGTATTTTTTGTTCCCCTTGACCCGCGCTCATGTTCGATGTATCATGTTCTCACGAACAAACAAGCGTTCAAATCTCAGCAGAATGAAAGAGGTGTCAGCGTTGGGTAACGAGATGATGATTGAAAACAGGAAAAACAAGGTATATGCGTTCCGCCAGACATGGGTTATACTATGTATGGGGGTGGTATCCGTGCTTAATGAGGATCAAGAAAAAGCTAAGACGCTATTCGGTCGTATTCTTGACGGTCTTCAAGCAAAAACCGATCCATCCTATATGGAGCGGGAAAATCAGCTAAAGCTCGATCGATTAAAGGAACAAAAAGAAAATTCAGATACGGCTAAACGTATTGAAGAAACTCGTCGTTCTCTTCAACGGCGAAAATTGCAATAGGTTCAATTATGGGCGTACCTGTCGTTATGGCTATATCCATGCTTGACAAGCTCGACAACGCGACATTTGGGAGTGTCTTCAAAATTTCCTTAAATCCCATTGCCGCATTATTGCCTTGTCTTGGTTTCTCTGTGTATACTTGGCTGCAAAATCCCAATACAGCCAGTTTCACACCGTAATGAATTGAGAGTGAAGCCAACGATTCGCGCAAGTACTCCCTTGACAAAAATGAAACATATTTACTGTTATTAACAATTACCGAAGAAGGCAAGCATAGCTCAACAAGATCAATAATATGATTGATTTCCCGTGGGAGAATGCTTTTTGATGAAGCGTTTTGTGTTTTTTGAAGTTTATCAAACATCTCTATAGCATTGATCGCCCAACGTACATCGACGATGTCCATAAAATCGTACCCAGCATAATACTTCCCGACGGTGGGCTTGCCCGTCAAGGCCGCACGCCTTCGTAAGTCTTCTAGCATATCATCCAACATGTTGTCATGTATAACATACTCTACGGAGTTGGCGGAACTCTCTTGTTCGTCGACTTCTGTCAGGATGGTGGATTCGGAATTGCTCAAACTCGCTTCAAGGGGTGGGATATTTAAACTGTACCCGTACGTAATTGTAGCAGACGGGTCAGAAACGTGCGTTTTCCGCATGCTGTCGACGCTATCCTGCCGTTTGGATGCGTATCCATCGTATGCCTGTGAATTATAAGACATAACCTTAGGCGTATTGAGGTATATAAATCGTTTCATTGCAGTATCTCCTATCTATCTTTTCTTCCCAGCCGCGCCCGTATGGCGGCGGGGTCAACATCAAAATAATGATCGCAGGCTTCGATAATAGTCTCGATATCGACGCCAAGCGCCTCTGCTGCCCCCCAATAGTCATCGTCAGATTCTTTGAGGGCGCGTTGCAACTCCTCTTTTTTGACCGCAGTACAGATATACCACTTCGATGCACGCCGCTCACACTGCCCGATATTGGGGAGCGTGAGCTTTTTCGCATAGAACGAACCCGTGATACAATGCCCGACTTCGTGGCCGATAACACGCGCCGCATGTGCCTTTTCCCCACGTACAACACGCGGATGTATAGCGACGGCCATTTGCCCGGAAACGTCACAAAAAGCTAAGCCGTCACGGTCCCGTGTATCGAATTCGTGTATCTCGATCTGGTTTCTGTCGGCAATGTTTATGATTTTTTCGTAAGCGTCCATCTATTTATCCCCTAATATCAAAGCAAATTAATGAACAGGAGAACGGCCAACTTAGGAATATGGCTTTATTTTTCGCTTTTCTTTTTCCGCTGCTCGCGGACAAATGCCGCAAACTCTGCAACGGTTTCCAAGTCGTCCTCTGTCAGCCCATCGGTAATATCGCCGTAAAAGGCGAAACGGTAGTCTTCGAGATCAGATTTTACCGTAACACTGGAATTGTCCGTCTTACCCAAGATGTAGTCCGTTGAAACATTATAGAGATCGGCAAGTCGGGATAGTGAATCCGGAGAAGGATTGCGCTTTCCTGTTTCATAGTAACTGTATCCCTCGGGGGTCATGCTCAACTGGTCGGCAACCGCTTTTCGCGTTAACCCCTTGGCTTCCCTCAGTTTTCTCAAACGGCACCCTAACATGCGATTCACCTCTATATGAAGAATAAGGCTAACGAATTGTTATGTCAATTCAATCTAACAAAATGTTAGATTCCCTCTTGACATCCCTAACGTTTTGTTGTATGATCCCTGTGTGCTAACGAATCGTTAGGGATAGAGGTGAAATAATGGTTGAGGCAATGAAAAGTGCCCGACAGAAGTCAGGCTTATCTCAAAAAACGCTCGCAGATCGCATCGGTGTTACCGAACAATATGTTTACTACATCGAGAATGGACATCGTAGACCTTCCGTGAACGTTGCAAAGAAAATAGCCGCAGAGCTCGATTTTAACTGGATGGAATTTTACGGCGAATCTGACAACGACAGAGCATAGAAAGGAGGTAGTGCCTATGAACGTAAACGAATACGGATGGTGGCCTGTTATTTTGACAACCATTGTTGCGCTGATCGTAATAGCCAAAGAATTTCTGTTCTGAACGAACTTATCAAGGCAATTGTGGATATGATTAACGGCCACCAAGCTTGAATCCATCGATTTTTTGCAGATTCATGGAAAGCAATCCCTACAGGCGACAACCGGTATATCTCAACCGATCCTCGCCGGATGTCGCCATTTGCGTTAATTGTATTTTCATTGCTCATAATCAGGAAGCCGTTGGCAACCAAGTGGGAAAAAGCGTCTTTGACATTTGCCTGGCTAAGTGGTTTGCCATAGTCAAATGAATCTTCAATAGTAATTGTGTTATTGAGTTTTGCTTTTTGTAAAATATGTTTTTCTAGCTTAGATAGCACAATTTTATCCCCCATTAGCGTAATGTGAGCCTGAAAATTCATGAGTAGTCCTCCTAATTATATCCTTCGCGGATCGTCGCTACGTCCCACAAGATAGTCGATGGATACAGCAAAGTAGTCCGCGAGGGCGAGGAGCTTAGATACTGGTATGTCGATGTGGCCATATTCGATTTCTTGGTAGTGCCGAACAGTAACATCAAGCAATGTCGCCATATCGGATTGTTTGGCCTTCTTGGACTTGCGGAGTACTTTTAGCCGCTCAGAAAAAAGTTTCATTTTCCCACCTCAAATCCCTTGACACGATATTATATATCGTGTAAGATGAATACAGAACACGATATTAAACATCGTGTTACTACGAAGGAGAGGGTGATCTTGAGGGACAACCTCAAAGCCTTGCGAAGGCAAGAAGGCTTCACCCAAGACCAGTTAGCAGCGATCTTGGGAATGACAACGAGACACTATCAACTGATTGAATCGGGCGCGAGCAAGAGCAGTGTAGACGTATGGGAAACCCTAAGAGACTTACTACACGCTCCATGTATCGACTATCTGCTGGAACAGATAGTTGACACCACAAGAATAGCAGAGGGATAGGGGTAATTCAAGAGGGAGGGAAACGCGGTGTACATCAAGCTGCCGGACATCATGGAAGGGAAGATCAAAGCGGTTGCGGACTACAACGGACTGACAATAAATGCTTTAGTGATACAGATACTTTGGAATTGGATTAAGGGCGAGAGATAGAAGGAATTGCCGCCCAGCGGCAGAAAGGAGGTTTCCCCCATGCCGGACGACTACATTAAGGCCCTTGAAGAAAACAACCGCTTACTCCGTGAACTGCTCGAATCGCATCCCACCGTATACGAACATGCAGCCCGCGCAAACACACGCCGCATGATCGACAACCTGAATTTGCAAGACGAATGGGCGGCGAAGTACGGCGAATGCGTTACGCAGGCAAGGGCGGCGCAGATCGTCAATAAAACGCCCCGTTGCATCCAGAATTGGGCGAATCAGGGAAGGATCATCCGCGTTGAGGGCGGCGACATCCTGACGAAAAGCCTTGCGGCCTATCTGCAAACAGGCGTGCCACAAGGGGATTTCCACGATGATCCGGCGCACCCTATCCGCCGCTCGTCATTCCCGCGCACAAAAAAGACCGCCCAAATGGGCGGCTGAGAAAAAAGACAAGGTAATTATAAACGATATTGGGACGGAGGTCAAGTGAAATGATCAGACGAATAACAGAAATCCCATACATCACAATCCACGAAGACGACACGGCAGAGCGCGATGGCGTTGTTTTATATCGCATAACATCGGACAAGCCCCGACGCGATGGCGGCGTGGATATCGGCAACGATGTATACGTTGCGAAAAATGCCAGCATCGGCAACTGGGTCAGCATCGGCAACGGTGCCAACATCGGCAACTGCGCCAGCATCGGCAGCAGTGCCAGCATCGGCAGCGGTGCCCGCATCGGCAACTGGGCCGAAATCCGTACTCAATACGATATCCGCACCATCGGAAACATGGGCGGCCGCAACGCAACACTTACCATCTATCGCCGCAATGACAATGTGATGATGTTCGGGACAGGTTGCTTTATCGGCGACACGGAAGCGTTTCTTGCGGCTGTCGAGGAGGAGCACGGTGACAATGAACACGGCATCGCATATAGGAAAACCGTAGAATGGGCGAAGGAATCCATGTGGTTGGCATTTGAGGAGGTCAAGTCATGATTATGCAAAAGCTCCGCCGCCGGGTGGAAAACTGGAAAGACCGTCGATCGCTGAACGCGCAGTCACACAAAGAGATCGTGCGCGTGGGGAATCAGCTCATGCGAGATAAGTATATGCAGGCTCTAAGCTGTGATCTGGTGGAGCTGATGAAGTCAAGTGGGGCGGTGAGACGGAGATGAAGGAAGGAGGAAGAGACATGAACGAGCTACAGATCATAGAACACGCCGGGCAACGCGTTGTCACGACGGCGCAGTTGGCCGAGGCGTACCAGACCAATGAAAACAACATCCGCGTGAATTTCCACAACAACCAAGATCGCTTTATCGAGGGCGTCCACTACTACCGACTGGAAGGCGAAGACCTTCGGGACTTCAAGGACAGCGTTAACGACGTTAATGCTGTTGGGAAAAACGCTAATACCGTGGTGCTTTGGACAAGCAAGGGTGCTTCCCGTCATTGCAAGATGCTCGATACCGACGAAGCATGGGCGCAATTCGAGCGGCTGGAGGAAACGTACTTTAACGCCAAGGAGCAAGGACTTGTGTCGGTCGATCAGATACTCAACAACCCGAGGGCAATCATCACAGTGCTTCAAGCCTATGCGGAGAAACAGGAACGCGTCGAAGTGCTCGAAGCAGAGAATGGGATTATGCGGCCCAAGGCAGAATTCTACGACACCGTAACCGGCAGCCGCACGGCCATACCCTTTGATCAGGCGGCGAAGGTGCTTGGATACCGAGGCATGGGCCGAAACAACCTTTTTGCCTTCCTGCGCGACTGCGAGGTGCTGCAAGGCAACAACATGCCCTATCAGGCTTTCGTAGACCGTGGGTACTTCCGGGTGGTCGAGAGCAAGTACACAAAGCCCAACGGCGACACGGGCATCAACATCAAGACGCTTATCTACCAGAAGGGCCTTGATTATGTCCGTAAGCTGCTCGATAAGGCGGGGTACAAGCAGTCTATTGTGATGCTTGTGAACGGCTAACCCGCCCGACAAGCTCGTCGATGGAAACATCCAGCGCGTCGGCGATGGCGATGAGGGTTTCGATGGACGGGAGATTATGACCGCCACAAAATTGCGTCACGGCCTGTTGTGAGATACCTATTTCCTTTGATAGCTTGTTTTGAGACATGCCCCGAGACTTGAGAATGTCGCGAAGGTTTTGAGCGAAAATTTCTTTTGAGAACATTACAAGACCCCCTTGTATACTAGTATCACTTGTGATAGAATCATCTTACAAGCAAGACTTGTAGGAAGGAGGCAAAATGCACACCGCGCTACATCGCCTAATCACCGCAAAAGGATCTTATTCCAAGGCGGGAAAGGCGATAGGGGTTAGCCAACAGGCAATAACCCAATACGTACAAGGCAAATGCGTTCCGTCCCTCGTGAAGGGCGACGCCCTCGCTCGATATTTGGAGATATCGACCGAGGAATTAGTAAAAATGATCACAAACAGTATGCCAGATTAGTAAACCGACCGTCAAGGGGGAAGATCGGTATGGTTATAAAGCCACCAGAGGAATTACGTAAGCGCATCAAGGCAGCAGCAGACTACAACGGGTTAACGGTCAACGCATTGGTCATACAGATTTTGTGGAACTGGATCAAGAACGCCTAAGGGCATCTGAGGAGGTCAAGCCATGATTATGAAAATGCTCCGCCGCTGGGCGGAAAACTGGAAAGACCACCGATCACTGAACGCGCAGTCGTGGTCGGAGATCATACATCAGCGCAATCAGTACAATGTTGTGAACTTGCGTGGATATCAGAATATGCGCAGGGAGGGAACGGTGAGGTTGAGATGACCATCTGCACAGACTGCGGCGCGACATTTGAATACCCCGCCACCTATGAAACCTGCAACGGCATGGAAGGCCCATACACCGAGACTGTCGATATCTGCCCGGAGTGCAAGTGCGAAGACCTCGCAGACGCACAGCAGTGCCAGTATTGCGGGGAATGGTTTGACGAAAACGACCTTACCCGCAAGATGTGCGACGACTGCGCGAAGCTGCTTATCAATACGTGCCAGGGATTTGTCGCGGACGGGATTGCGAAAATGTGCCCTGACCCGCGAGAGGCCGCGCGCGTCGGCCGGCTAATGGAAACCGCCATGGACGGCGAGCTGGTCGTGCCGGATTCCGTGGTGGGCGTCAGAAGGGTGGGGGCGGCATGACACCTGATGACGCCTACTACGCCCACGATGAACGCTGGACACGCTACACAGACATGGGCGCATACGCCCGTTACGACGATGCAGGGAACATCCTGCGGCCTACAAAAAAGGAGGACATGCCCTATGAGCCAGACGCTTTACGAATTGAATCAGGCTTACCAGAGCTTAGCGGAATTGCTGAGTGACCCGGAGATTCCCGAAGGGGACATCATGGAGGCGTTGTCCGGCGTCATGGATGAGATCGACATCAAGGTGGGCAACATGGCGCGACTGGTGAAGAACCTGCAAGCCGACGCGGCGATAATCAAGACCGAAGAACAGCGTCTTGCTGCACGCCGCAGGGCCTATGAGAACCGCGCGGATGGTGTAAAGCGGTACGCCCAACAGGTCATGGAACAGGCCGGAACAAGCAAGATTAAGGACGCGCTGCTGACCGTGGCTATCCAGAACAACCCCGCCGCCGTCGCTATCATCGACGAAACCAAGATACCCGCCGAATACTGGACGCAACCCGCGCCGACGGTATCCCCACAGGCGATCAAGGACGCCATCAAGGCGGGCGTGGACGTCCCCGGCGCGGAGCTTAGACAGACTGCATCCCTGCGGATCAGATAGGAGGAAATGTTATGAGCGAAAACAAGGCCATCATGGAATACCGCGCCGACAGTGGCGCGCCCGTCAAGCTATCTCCCGGTGTCGTACGCTCGTACCTCACGCGCGGCGGCGGCAGGATATCCGACCAAGAGATCATGATGTTCATGATGTTGTGCCGTGATCAGGGATTGAACCCCTTTCTGAACGAGGTTTACCTGATCAAGTACGGGTCAAACGATCCGGCGCAGATGACCACCTCTTACGACGTTTTTAAGCAACGGGCCATGCGCCATCCGCTGTATCAGGGCCACAATGCTGGCACGATCTGCGTGGACAAGTCCGGCGAGGCCGTCCACCGGGCGGGGTGCATGGTATACCCCGGAGACGAGGTCATCGGCGGATGGTGCAGCGTGGAGCGCAAGGATATGGTTCCACTGCTGCACGAGGTGTCTTTCAATGAGTATGTTGGCCGCAAGAGCAACGGCGACATAAACCGTATGTGGGCGTCCAAGCCCGGCACGATGATCCGCAAGGTGGCCGTATCGCAGGCCCTACGGGAGGCGTTCCCCGAATCCATGCAGGGATTATACACGCCCGAGGAGTACGGCAGGGCGCAGGAGGAAGTGCCGAGTGTGCCAATCGACATCACGCCGGAGCCGGAGATCATCGAGATAGAGACGCCGCAGGAGCCACAGGAGGAGGCGTACGAGGATGCAAGCTAAGCTCGGAAACGGATTCGTCATGGTGGTTGGCAAGGCCACCAAGGACGCGGATTATAGGCTCGTTGGGACGAAGAACAGCGCGTTGTGCAAGCTGGGGCTGGTCGTAGGCAGGAAAGAGGATGACAGCCCCATCTACGCCAACATAGACGCATGGTGGGATTTAGCGGGCGCTTGCAAGGGCGTCCGCAAGGGAGATACCGTTCTTGCGCTTGGAACCATCGAGGAGCGCGAGTACAACGGACAGACATACAAGACCCTACGTGCGGAATTCGCGAGCGTCGTACAGCGCGTGGACGTCCCTGCAGCGGCTCCGCCACCGGACAGCGATGATTTTGTCGACGTCCCCGACAGCGAACTTCCTTTCTAGATGTCGCTTCGTGTCGGATAAACCCTGCTAGATTATGGAAGGAGGTGGTGCGAATGAGGACGCGTTCAGACCTTGCCGACAGGGTAAAAGAAGCCCTGTCAGCCCGCACGGTTGGTGAGCGGTATGGCCTGACGGCCAACCACGCCGGATACGCGCACTGCCCCTTCCACGGCGAGAAGACCCCTTCCATGAAGCTGTACGACGCGCCCGGAAAGGGCTTCCACTGCTTCGGGTGCGGCGCGGGCGGGTCGGTCATCGATCTAGTAATGAGGATTGCAAACCTGCCCTTTCGGATGGCCGTGATGCGGCTCGCTACGGATTTTGGGATCGTGGGTGGGATGGTTTCGGCAAGGCCTGCTCCCAACACACGCAAGCGCAGAGAAGGTGAATACACTGCTCTTTGCAAGGAGCTATGGGAATTGGACGCGCTGGTTGCGGCCCTCGCCCCTGCTACCCCCCATGACGAATGGACGGACGCATGGTGCGCGGCGATGGACAGGCAAGTGATCGTTGAAGCGGAAATTATGGGCATGGAGGCGGAAGGATTTGGACGACCAAGAACGGCGTAAGGACAAACCGGACGCCGTAACAGAAGGCATACTGGACGGCGTGAAGTATACCGTGGATGATTTTCTGAACACGACGAAGCCCTTTGAGGCTGTATATTCATACAGAGAAGACCCGTTCAAGGAAGGCGTTTTTCTGGAGAGAATGGCCGCTTTCGCCAAGACACTGAAAGTCAACAGTTTTAGGAAAATGTACGGAACCTATGTCAAATCCATGAAGCTGATGGGCGGCGTCAACAAGCCGGACAACGTGACCCAATTCGACGAGCAGGACATCGAGCTGATCACCGGCGACTGGATCGCCGACGAAGACGGAGTGTGGAAGTATGGCGTATACAATTCAGTTGAAGTTGCCTGCCCGCATCCCATCATCCCGGTGGAACGGCTGAAGAACATCGACACGGGCGAATTGAAGGTCAAGGTGCGCTACCGGCGCGGCGAGAAGGGAAAAAGGCCATGGAACGAGATCACGGTAGACTTTGATACCCTGTCCAACTCGAAGAACATCACGGCTCTTTCCAAGGTCGGAATATCCGTCACCTCCGGCAAGCGGGCGCAGAGCATGGTGGACTATCTAACGGATGTCATGGACTTGAACTACGACGCGATTCCTGAAATCAAGTCAATCTCACGCATGGGCTGGAACGAAGAAGGATTCTCCCCCTACGTTGAGGGGGTCGTGTTCGACGGGAATCCCGGTTTCGCGCGGACATTCGAAGCGATCAGGGCAAGGGGTAAGTACGAAAAGTGGCTGGAAGCGGCGAAAGCGGCAAGAAATTACAGTGTAACCGCCCGAATCGTGCTGGCCGCGTCTTTCGCGGCTCCGTTGGTGAAGCCCCTGGGGGCCATGCCCTTCTTCGTCCATCTTTGGGGCGTGGATTCCGGCACAGGCAAGACGGTCGCGCAGATGATCGGCGCATCCGTATGGGGCGACCCACAGGTCGGCGGGCCACTGTTTCCAACGTTTCGAAGTACGTCAGTCGGCTTTGAGGTGATTGCCGGATTCTTCAACAACCTGCCCGTGTTCATCGACGAACTACAGCTCGCCAAGGACGGCAGAGGCAAGACCATCTTCAACGTGTACGAGTTGGCGGCAGGAGCGGGCAAGCTCCGCTCCAACCGATCGCTCGGGCTGGCCGTCACACCGACGTGGGCCAATTGCTTCGTGACATCGGGAGAGAGCACGATCGTCATGGAAAACGACGGCTCCGGTGCGGTGAACAGGGTAATTGAGATCGAGTGCAGGGCGGAGGAAAAGGTAATCGAGGATGGCCGAACGCTTGCCGCGCTGGTCAGGGCCAATTACGGCCACGCGGGGAAGGTGTTCGTGGAATGGCTGTCAAAGGAAGAAAATCTTGCCATAGCTAAGGAAGTTCACGATGCGTGTTATGCAGAATGTTTGAATAAAAATGCAACAGAGAAGCAAGCCCTTGCAGCAGCCCTGATCGTCACGGCGGACTACTTCGCCACCACGCTAATCTTTCAGGACAGCAAGGGCTTAACGGTCGATGAGATGGCGGGCTTTATGAAGACGAATGAGCAAGTGTCAGCGGGCGTTCGCGGGTATGATTACATGTGCGGATGGGTTAGCCAGAATGCCGGGAGGTTCATAGAGCGGGACGAAGTCATAGCGATGAACGAAACATTGGGCGCATTAAAGGACGGATACGCGTGCATCATCCGCACGGTTTTCGACAAGGCTTGCGCGGACGCGGGGCTGTCGTCAAAGGCGTTGTTGAGTTATTTGAGGTCGAACAATTTGATCCGAACAACCAAAGGGAAGCTGACAAAAAGCATGCGAATCCATCGAATCGCAACCGAATGCGTGTGTATGAAATTGCCGGATGACGAGCAGGAATTTACAGAAATACCCAACGAACAACTGCCATTTGACCTGTAGTGAAAAACCTCTCTACGGCAAAACGCCCCAATAGGGCCTGTAGAGGCGTAGAGAAAAAAACGTGAAATCAGGTGTATATATAAGAGTTTTTTTATTTTTTCTGTATTGTGGTTGGTTGGTCATCGGTAAAAAAGAAATTCTCGCGCATTAGGAACTTGTCAAAAACGCTCTACTTCTCTACAGAACCCGAAAACGCTTACGCAGAGCAGCGTCCGACGTAGAGAACCGATTCTCTACAGTTCTCTACTTCTCTACAACGACTTACAGAAAGGAGACGCTATATGAGCAACATCACACTTCGACCCTATCAGCGCGAGTGCATCCGAAGCATTCCCGAAGAGGGTAGGTATTTGATCCAGATGGCAACAGGGCTTGGAAAAACAGTCACCTTCTCGCGGATTCCGCGCCGGGGAAGGATGCTGATCCTGTCCCACCGCGAGGAGCTTGTGCGCCAGCCCCTGAAATACTTCGACTGCCTGACAGGTGTCGAGATGGCGGGCGCGACTACGTTCGGCACGGAGGAGGTCATAAGCGCATCTGTGCAGTCCATTGCCCGGCGGTTGGACAGATTCTCCCCTGACGCCTTTGATATCGTCATTGTGGACGAGGCGCACCACGCCGCCGCGAACACCTACAGAACGATCCTTTCGCACTTCCATCCACGATTGGTGTTGGGTTTCACTGCAACGCCCAACCGAGGCGATAAGGTCCGGCTAGACGATATCTTCACGGACATCATCTTCTCCCGTGACCTTCGTTGGGGCATCGCAAACCATTATCTTTCGGACATCCACTGCCAGCGCATCGATATTGGTTACGATTTATCCGCCGTTCACACCCGCATGGGAGACTACGCCCCCGGTGAACTGGAAAGGGCCATGGATGGCACGTCCGACGCGATTGCGGAAGCGTACAGGACGCTGGCGAAGGGATCGACGTTGATCTTCGCAACATCCATCTCCCACGCGGAGGAGGTCGCCCAGAGGATTCCCGGAGCAGTGGTGGTGACCGGGAAGACGCAGAACCGTCAGGCGATTGTCAGAGACTTTACCGAGGGCAACATTCCCTGCATCGTGAATTGTCAGGTGTTCACCGAGGGCACAGATATTCCGAGGGTGGAGAGCGTCATGATCGCACGTCCTACGCAATCCGAAGCCCTGTATACGCAGATGGTCGGACGCGGACTTAGGACCTTTCCAGGCAAGGACAAGCTGAATCTGATTGACTGCGTTGGGATTACGGGAAGCGCGTCGCTCTGCACGGCCCCATCGCTGCTGGGAATCGACGTCTCCCAACTGCCTGAGCGTAAGAAGCGAGAGATTCAAGGCGACCTTTTTGACCTGCCGGACATGGTCGTTCGGGCGTCGGACATTCCGGAAAGCTGGATTCAGAACGTAAAGATCGTCAATCTTTGGGCGAAGGAGCAGAGCTATCAGACGCACGATGTAGCATGGTTCAAGATGCCTGATGGATCCTTCACGCTCTCTCTTCCCGGCCATGACCGCCTCACCATCTCCGCACAGGACGAGCTGGGCCGGTGCCTGTACGCGGGCCGCGTGATGCCCATGCAGGAGGCGTTGGATCAGGCGTATAGGTTCTTACAGGCGGAGAAATCCGACAGTCGCGCGATATGGGACCGAAGCATCATGGACCGTTGGGGAAAGGCCCCGGCCACAGAAAAGCAAATTGCCATTGTGCGCCGCATGTGCCGAGACTTCAATGCCGATGGCTTAACCAAGGCGCAGGCAAGCATGATCCTGAACCGCGTATTTGGAGGGCGGTCCGCATGACAGAGGCACAGCACCAAGCGGCATTGATGAAGTGGACGCAGCAAGCCGGCGTGAGGGCGAAGTATCCCGAGCTTAAATTCCTGTTCCATGTCCCCAATGGTGGAGCGCGGAATCCCATTGAGGGCAAGCATCTGAAGGCGGCGGGCGTGAAGCGAGGTGTTCCCGATCTGATGCTCCCTGTACCGCGAGGGGTATACCACGGCCTGTGGATCGAGTTGAAGACAGACAAGGGCAAAGCATCACCTGAACAGGAATGGTGGATCGCTGAATTACGCAAAAACGGTTATGCCGCAGAGGTGCGGCGCGGGTGGAAAGAGGCGGTGGGGCTATTGGTGAAGTATTTGGAGGAACAACCATGAAACGCGACTTCATCAAGGCCGGAGGCAGCCGCAGGGCGCACATCATAGCGTCCGAGCCGATGCGGTTTGAATCGGGGAATGTGGGGTGTCTGACGGCT
>JGI994J12354_10001168_pt1 | contig 26648 bp, 21 predicted proteins | sample IntmicLarv3ML3BL_FD_12354 | JGI IMG/M metagenome (IMG submission 12354)
CCGACACAATCGATATGCCGGCCAACGAACGCGAAAAATATGAGCGATTTTTTAACGATACTAAAAAGATTCTCTCACCGGAATAAAAATAAAACAATTGACAACTTTCAATTAAATTAATTACTTATGAAAGCATACAAAGTATTGTACTTGATAATTTTAGTTGCTTCTGCAATTGGTTGTTCGTCAGACAAACAATTAAAATCCGGTTTGCCAAGTATTGACGTAAGAAAGGAATATCCTGAAAAAGAAATTATCCTGACCGATATTGCAGATATTACTTATGTGCATCTAAATTCTCAAAACTCTGACTATGTGTACAGAGGTTGGATTAAATATATAACAGAAAATTCAATTGTTGTTGTTGATATATCTTCAGGAAGTGTTTTGTTTTTTTCAAAAGATGGTACCCCAAAATCACGCTTTATTCATTACGGACAAGGTCCTGAAGAGTATTCATCTCCAAATTTTTCCGTTGTTTACGATGAAAAGGAAGACGATTTATATGTTATAGACGGCGGATTTTTTATTAATAAAAGCCATCCAATTCGAGTTTATTCTTCTACAGGTGAATATAAACGAACATTATACTTGCCTGCCGAACCTATGCCATTGGTTGATTTCGACGATCATTCATTGTTCGTGTACGATATGCAAAATGTGAATAATAAATCGTATATAGAAGAACCGGATTTATCTTCTCAATTGATGGATTCGAGCATCTACCGTATTTCTAAAAAAACCGGAAAAGTGTTGGAATATGTGGAATTTCCAATTAATGACGTTGACATATTTATATATAATAATGAAATGAAAATGAAATATATGAAGTTCTATGTGTCGCGTATTAAAAACTGCGCTGCCGGCCTTTTTATTTGTCTTCCGGAAACCGACACAGTTTTTCTATACGGCAAAGATAAAACTTTAACCCCTGTAATTTGTAAAACCCCTTTGGTAAGCAATCTAAATCCCCGATTTGTTTTAGGCGGCTTTTTAGATGCAGGGAATTATCAATACATAACAGTAGAACCTCTTATCAACATGATGGATAAAAATTTTTCAGATGAGTACAATAGGTTAGTTAAACATTATATAAGGGATAAAAAAACAGACGAAATTTTTCGTCAAAAAATCAGTTTGCCTGATTATAAGGGTAAAGATTTTTTTATAGAATCCCATACTACTTATTTCACAGGTAAAGAGACTCTGGCTTGTTTTTCATTAGATATATTTGAATTAAAACAGGCTGAAAAAGAAAACAAACTAAGTGGTAAATTAAAAGAATTTGCCTCAACCCTTAACGAAAATGAAGATAATAATGTTTATGTATTAGCCACTTTCAAATAATAATCCGCAGGAGTAATGGTTAGCCGAATTTTTGTGGTAAATAATCATCTTATAAACAATAGCTTTCAATTTTCAACTATCCGAAAAGTCGAAGTTTTTTTTAATTAGTTTGACTTTTCAAAAATAAGGGTTATTAGAGGGGAGGGAAGTTTTTTTTCTTTTCTGTAATATTTTCACATTTTTTTTATACCTTTGTATCGTGTGTGTCTAATATTTATTTTCTTAACGATTAATGGTCTATATTATATTTTTCACATACAAATTACTTTAAGGAAAATAATTGAGCTTAAGCTTTTATTCTCTCTGATTCGAAATCTGGTAAATTTCTAACGGGAATAAAATGCGAAAGTTCGCGTCTTCAGGCGTGAACTGTTTGCATTTACTTGTTAGAAATGGTTTACCAGAGCCGGAATCAGAAAGTAAATATTTACCGAACAGTTTCACGCTTTTTTTGCGTGGTTGTGTGACTTAAATCATGAATCAGTAAGCTCATAATTATAAGTGATTTACTTGAAAATGTTTTTTGTTAAGTGCACAAATGAAACCCACTCTGGAAGATTATTATAAAGACATCCCCCAAGATGATCTTATTGAATGTGAAGATAACATATTTCTTTATAATAATCTTTTTACGGATATGATGATTGAAGCAGTATGTATCATAGACTTTCAAAAGCGAACTTTTTATGATGTTGCAGATCATGACTTTTTCTTGTGTGGTTATTCGCGTAGTGAAGCAAAAAGCATGGGTTATCAATTTTTCAAAGAAATTATACATCCTGATGATCTATTTATGTGGGCAGAGATTCACAATTCTATCTTGAAATATTTTCATCGACAAGACATGGAAGAGAAAGAAGTGCACTATTTTACGTGCAAAATTCGTCTTAAAAGCAGTTTTCAATTCAGAAAGACTCCCTATTATATGATGTCAGATGTAAGACTAAGGCCTGTATTTATAAATCGGAATTTGAAGTATGGTCTTTGTTTTTTTACATCTTCACATGAAAAAACATCCGGGCACTTATGTGTTCATTTTAAGGAGAAAAAAATCTACCGCGAATATTCGTTTAGGACAAAAAAGTGGATTGACAATAAAAGATTAAGACTTAGTCTGCGTGAAAAAGAGATATTAATGCTGACTCAAAATGGTTTGAATAGAGAGGATAAAGCAACAATGTTATGCGTATCTGTTAAAACCATAGATAATGCTACAAACAGACTTTTCAAAAAATGCAATGTAAAAAATATAATGCAGGCTGAAAAGAAAGCATCGACTAATCGTTTGATTTACGACAAAAACAATAAAACCAAAACACTATAAAAACAAAAATAGGGGGTAAATACCTATTTTTTAACAATCTTCGTATACATATCTTTGAAGCAATTTTAAAAGAGATATGAAAAATACATTTGTTACAATTTTAGATTTATTAAATGTAAAGCACACAAAATCGTTTTCCGATCAATACTTTAACGAGCATCCTCACAAAAACAATCTGTTTGGATTATCGAAGATGTTGTCGGATTATGGTATTGAGAATGCGGCAACACGTATCAAAGATAAAGATAACAACATTGCTGAAATTGAAACGCCATTTATCGCTCAATTCGGAGGTGATTTTGTTGTTGTTGATAAAGTTGAGAACATCAATGTACATTTTTATATGAAAGGCAGTCAGCATATATTGTCGGTTGAAGAGTTTATTAAAGCTTGGTCAGGAATAGTTCTTTTAGCTGAATCTTCCGATAAAGCCATTGAACCTGATTATAAAGAACATAGGAAGGCTGAGCTGTTAAACAGCCTGAAAAAAATATCATTCTTTTCCGCAATCGGTTTGATTTCGTTTTTAGCCTACATTTGTCAATCATTCTATACAAATATCGGTATATCCTTAATTATACTAATCAGTTTGGCGGGTATTTATATCAGTGTACTGTTATTACTAAAACAAATGCATGTCCAAAGCCAATATGCCGATAAAATATGTTCGCTATTCAAACAAAAAGATTGTAACAACGTACTGGAATCAAAAGCTGCAAAGCTATTTGGTATTCTTGGATTGAGCGAAATCGGATTCGGTTATTTTTCAGCAAACATTTTATTAATTCTGTTTTCGCCCGCACTGATCACATCTATTGTTTTGATTAATATCCTTACTCTACCTTTTACCTTTTGGAGCGTATGGTATCAATGGTCAAAAGCCAAACAATGGTGTGTGCTTTGTTTAATTGTTTTGATTTTATTGTGGTCTATTTTTATAGTTAACTGTCTATTCGGTTACATCCGATTACCGGAATTGAGTTATTTCGAATTATTCAATCTTATAGTTACAGGATGCTGTTTTTTTGTTTCAATATTAGGCATTAATCTGCTTGTTCCAAAGCTTAATACAGAAAAGAACACACAGTCACTCCTACAATCGATGAATAGTCTGAAAGCCGACGAAAGCGTTTTTAAAGCTTTGTTGAAAAAACAACCTTTCTATGAAACAAGCGATTGTAATTCGGTTATTCGTTTCGGTAATCCCAACAGTAAGCTACAGATTACAGTTTTCAGTAATCCATATTGCAATCCATGCGCAATGATGCACAAACAGATTGATGAATTTCTTCATAAAGTGAACAATAATATCAGTATTCAATACATTCTTTCTTCCTTTGAGGAAAAACTGAATTCAACAAACAAATATTTGATAGCAGCCTGTTTAAATAACAATACTGATTTTGCAACACAGCTTTTCAACGATTGGTTTGAAGAAGGTAAAATGTTGAAAGATGAGTATTTTAAACCGTTTTCGTTGGATATTGAAAATCCGGAAATTGAAGTCGAATTTCAAAAGTATGAAGCATGGAAGGCAAAAAATCAACTACGAGGAACTCCAACCGTCATAGTAAACGGATATCAGTTGCCTGAATGTTATAAGATAGAAGATTTACGATATTTTACTGATTTGGAATTATGATCATAAACGATTATATATTAGAGCGTTTTGTTTTGTTTTACAATTAAATTAATGTATTATGAAATTAGAAAAAATTAGTTTGAGAAACATGTCCGATGTTTTAACGGACAATGAGATGAAGGGATTATTCGGTGGTGGTTATAGAACTGTAGTAGTTTGTTGGATGCGAATGGAATATGATGATCATTTATTAGGTGTCGAGGAGTGTGCAGGTTCTTTATCTAACTGTCAATCAAGCTGTGATAACTTTGCTCCGGGCATGGTTTATTGTGATTGTTTGAGCGGCCTTAGTGGTTATTGATGGGGAGGGGAGCACGGTTCCACCGTGTTCCCGATATTCGCTTTAAAACCACACTTTTATTTTTTACCTTTAAGCAATCTCAATGTACATTCGCTTATCATAATGAATAGTATATAAAATATTAACAATTTTGACAATGTAAAAAGTACCAATTAATTTTTAAATATTACTAAGGTCAGAAAATTGTTGCTAAAAAGCGTTGAATAGTTTTTTTACTCTTAACAATGTTTTTTACTAACGTTGCCACGTTCTGATGTTAGAATAGGGGGATTCACTTATCCCATAGTGGGATGCTAAGTTATTTTTACTTTGAAAGATCACAAAAAAAACTAAAAAAGCAGTCAAACATTTGGTAATCAGAAATGTAAATACTAACTTTACATCGTTATCGAGAAACGGGGCGAATCATATACGACAATAATTTCAGCAACAAAATGTATAACACAAGTTAAAAACAGTAAACGATATAGAGAAATACTTGATGGGGTTAACCACCGATTTGAGAGTTATATATCTGATTATCAATTCATATTTAAATGCAAGACGAAAAATGTTATCAAAAAAGTAGAAGTTTATTGTAATTGAATATTCATGAGTGAGTTGAGTAACATTGAACGTATCATAGAAAAGATGACATACGATTATCATCAGATGCAGCATTTCATAACAGAATCACCGTGGGATTCCCGTGAGGTTCCAGATAAAGTATTACACAATGTAAGTCGTTTTCTTCCGAAAAGAAAGCTTACAGGTTTACTAATAGACGAAACCGGAATAGAGAAGAAAGGAGAATATAGCGTTGATATAGGTCATCAATACTGTGGCAATGTAGGAAAAACATGCAACAGTCAGGTAGCAGTATTGGGCTGTTTGAGCAATGGCGACTTTGCCTCTCCTGTTGATGCCCGCTTATATCTTCCAGTAAATTGGTGTAAAGACAGCACCCTTTGTGATTCAGCAGGCATCCCCGAATCAGAATGTGAATTCAAAACCAAACCTTGCATTGCATTGGAAAAAGTCCGCCATTATTTAACAACCACCCCCAAAGGAGGTGCATTGAGGAGAATGGGCATAGCCCTCTGACCGGGATTGTGAAGGTCTGAGTAAACAAAGACCTTCTACACTAAAAAAGCTTCAAGGCTAAGTCGTAAGGACATTACCTCCACATATGGAGGTTGTTTACTAAGTTGAAATAAATTAAAGTCGTTTGTGTGCTCTTAGCGCCTAACCCTATAAACTAAATTATAATCAGTAATTACAAGCACATGAATTTATGAAAAAATTATTATTTTCGTTTTTTGTTTTTTGTTTTTTGGTTAGTTGTTCTGACAAAAAAACAGCAGCAGAATATCCTGTTATTGATGTAATAAATAGTATTGGAAAATATCAAAAGGTATACTGTTCTGATATTTTTTTGTCAATAGAACTGATTCCTCTTGAAACTAAGGATGATTGTTTATTAAATGACATTGATATTATACTCAATGATAATGTTATATTAATGAGAGGGCATAAGAATAATCAGCTTTATGCTTTTGACAGAACTGGACAGTTTAAAAATGAAATCGGTAGAAAGGGACAAGGTCCAGGTGAATACAAATACCTTGGATCTGTTTTTTTTAACTCCGATAAACCAACTATTTTTGTTGAAAGTGATAAAATTTTGGAGTATGATTATGACGGAAATTTTATTAATTCCTACAATAAGCCTAATCCGGAAGGCAAAGAAATAACGCGTAGTTCTTATATTGGGGATAATATATTTATTGGTTGCGTATATTATGATGGAAAAACTAGATTCAAGTATTGTTTATTCGATCATAAAGGTGATACTGTCAAAACATTTCCTAATCATATTTTTTATAATAGAGCTGGCCTTATGCTTAGTACACATGATTCAGCTCTTGACCCACTTCGTGTGGACAACTTATTATACTTGAAAGATTATATAAATGATACAATCTATTATCTTACAGATTTAACCTTGCAGCCTGCATATGTTTTTGGTTTTAGCAAGCATACATTTTCTAATGAAAGACTTGAAAACTCCAATCCTGAAGTAATAGTTAGAAGTTCTGACTTTCGATTACTTCGTTTAGTGGGATTTCCAAATTACTTTTTTTATGAGGTAAGGGTTCCTGAAAAATTTTCTTATCCTGAATCAAAACCGGTATATGTGCCATTTATTAATCAATATTATTCAACGTCTAGTGGTGTTTATGGAATCTACAATATCACAGAAAAAACAAATATTCTTCTTGATACAGACCAATATTTGCAAAAGGGCATAATTAATGATATAAATGGTGGATTACCATTTATTCCAAGGTATTATGCAGGCAAAAATATTGTTGCAGATGTTTGGAGAGTAGAAGAAATGAAGGAAATGCTAACTGATGAATATTTTGCATCACAAACAATAAGAGACCAGCTGGGGCATGAAGAATTGAAAAAATTATTAAAAATACTGAAAGATGATGACAATCCTGTTGTTGTTATAGCTAAATTGAAATGAACGTTTTCGTTAATTCAAATTTATAAAAGTTCTGAATATCAGACCCTGGTTCTCAAAAAGCGGTTTTTGACGAAGGTAATAGAAAACCTCTCGTTACTTGAAAGGTTCTTTATGCCTGTAAGAAAAATATTTAATGAAGGATTTATGTAAAAAGATAAAACAACATTTAAATAATGATGGAACAAAAAATACAAAAAAAAACAAACCTTCAACGGATTTCCAATATCTTGTTGATAAACGGAGGTTTTCTGAATAACTCGGGATTATATACAGGTGAAATGGGAATTGTCTTGTTTTTTTCCCGATATGCACGCTTTACACAGAATGAGTTATATACAGAATATTGCTTCGGATTGATAGAAAAAATACAAACCGGAATCAATCAAGAGACGCTAAACGATTACAGACAAGGATTAACCGGAATAGGATCAACCATTGAATATTTGGTACAAAATGGTTTTTTTAACGGTGATACAGATGACATATTGGAAGATTTTGATAAGAAGATATTTTCTACTTGCATATCAAATCATTTGACTTTTTACCAAGCCTTGGATATATGGTATTACGCTTTATGGCGGATATCGGGAAACAGTTCTAAAAAAGAGATAATAAAGAAAACTATACTAACTGAAATAGTTAATTTCATGAAGGAAAAGAGTAAGAATCTTGATCAAACAAATCCAATGGTTTCCTTTTTTTATGATATCATTTCTACTGAAAGCATTTTCTCCCTACAGGAACATTTGATTATTCCGTCATTGCTTAAATTGTGCCGTAAGAACAATCCGGATAATTCCATCGAAAAAACATACGGCCACTTATTTGAAAACATCTCAAGTTATAATTTTTTAAAGAATAATATCCTTTTAGGTTTTCAAAACGGACTTGCAGGTTTGGGTGTTTCCATATTAACCGAACTCGATGGCGATGATTCGTGGATTTCACTTTTTCCATATAATTTAAAGCATCAAAAAAATGAACTTATATCTGTTTAACGATAACGACAGTGCGGCTACGTACGGAATTGGTACTTATATCAATGAACTGACGAAAGCACTGGAAGGTCACACTGTCAATATTCACATCCTATATTTACACTCCGTACGTCCGGAATTTGAAATAGTAAAGGCAAATCCTGTTGAACATTGGTATATACCGGAAGTTCGAAATGAAAACACATTCTCAGGTTCAATTCAAAAGGCGGAGGATTACTGCTATAATGTGTTTTACTTACTCCGACTCTATATCACTGATACTAAGGATTTGATTTTCCATTTCAACTTTAATCAGTATCAATTTTTGGCAAAAGAATTGAAAACAGTATTTGATTGCAGAACTGTTGCTGCTGTACATTATACAAGATGGTCGCTTGAATTGCTCGGTAACCTGTCCATGTTGCATGAGATTAAATCAAAACCGGAAAATCAAAGGACTCCACATGAACAACTGTTACTGACGACAGACGAATATGAAAGCTTCCTATACAAAGAAACCGATAAGGTGATTACGCTTACACGGGATATGAAAAAAATCCTCTGTAACGAATATCAAATTGACCCGGATAAAATAACAATCATTCCGAATGGACTGGAATATTCTGAAAAGAAAACCGACAAAAATGTACTGAGGATAAAATGGCACATACCCGAAAAGGAACCTGTTATATTTTTTGCAGGACGCTTGCATCCGGTGAAAGGGCTCAAATTTTTGATAAAGGCGTTTCGTAAAGTATTAGATCAAATACCGGATTCCCATTTGTTTATTGCCGGTAGTGGTAATTTTAATACATACATTCAGGAAGCCAAAGACATTTGCACAAAAGTTACCTTTACAGGATTGTTGGAAAAGAAAGAATTATACGAATTCTACCGGTTGGTTGATATCGGCGTAATCCCTTCATTATATGAACCTTTTGGCTTAGTGGCATTGGAGATGATGGCACATGAATTGCCCATTGTGGTCACATCAACATCTGGTTTAAACGAAGTTGTAGATGATTTATGCGGATTGAAAATCCCAGTAATTTTTAATAATAACAATGCGGAAATAGATACGGATTTGTTAGCGGAAAAGATAGTGTATTTGCTGAAAAACCCTGATAATGCGAAACAATTTGGGGAAAACGCATGTAAGCGCTATAAAGAGCATTTTTCAAGCGATGTATTTCGCAAAAACATGCTTGATTTTTATAATTCTCTATTAGCTTGAGCCACTATGAAAAATCAGAGTTTTTTTAGACAATAAATAATACTAATTCACATCCAAAAAAATGTGATACAAAATTGGATATGTGACTTACAAACAGCGCTTTACGCATTCTTAAATATAATAAATTATGTTGTACATACCAAAAATAATCCATCAAATATGGAGTGAGAAATACAAGCCCCTTCCAAAGTTTTTTCAAGTTTTGTCTGAAACATGGAAAACTAAACACCCGGATTGGAAATATATTCATTGGAATGAGAAAGCTATAAATGATGTTATACAAAGTGAATTTTCCGAATTGTGTGATTTTTATAATTCTTTACCTTTTGATATTCAACGTTGGGATATGGTCAGATTTTTAATAATGAATAAATATGGAGGATTATATGCAGACTTCGATTATGAATGTCTTGAAAATATAGAGCCGTTATTAGAAAACAGAACATGTTGTATTGGATTAGAGCCGGATTCGCATTGCATGATGTATAATATTCCTCGAGTATTGAATGCTGCGTTATTTGCTTCCGTGCCAAATGCTTTATACATAAAGAAAATAATTGAAAAAGTGATAGCTAATAAGATAAAATATCATGATACAATGAATAAAGCATATTATATTTTGAAAACAACAGGTCCTTTAATGTTGTCGGAAGTATATGAAAATATGACAAATAAAGAAAAAAAAGAGGTTTATCTTATTCCGGCAAAGTATGTTACACCATTCAACAATGTGCAAATTGAACAAGTAAAGGCCGGTGTAGAAAATGACGAATTAGAAAACTGCTTACAGGATGCTTATGCAATACACTATTTTTCAACGACTTGGATTCCAGAATTAAATAATTCTGAAAAGAGTTCAATCTCAAATTCTGCAATAGAAAAGAATCATTATCTTTGTAATTTAAATTAGGGTCAACACATAAAAATATAGATGCAAAAAGAGGTCGAGTTGATTATTATAGCCGTTTTTGTCGCTATAACAAGAGGAAATGTTTAGAATACTTAAACACCAAACAGGCAAGATGAATATGTTGTACGAACGTATTATGTTTGGAGGAGCTGTAATAGTTAATACGAAGAAATCTACAGGTGGGGAAACGACGATTTTACCAGACATGCATGATTTCAAGCAAATAATTACAATATATACAGGACAAAGGATAATTTGTTTCATCTGTGTCACCTGCAAGGTATAAATAGCCTGTTTAGAAGTACACATTCACGAAAAATATCAGAATTTGAACTCTACAAAGAGATCAATAGGTCAATTTGATTTTCACAACATTAGTTAGGTAAAAAAAATAACATACTGATAAATGAACTACCCCATCGCAAGCGGACGTGGTAGTTCATTTTTTTATTATTTGCCGAAAAATGACAATATATACTCTGTAGCGCCGGCATTATTGCGAACAAAATCTCCTGCTGCGATGCCGGCTGTTTCTCGTAGTTCGGGCTTTGAGATAATATCATTCATGCAATCGGCAAATGCTTTATCATTATCAACCGAAAAGCCACCCCCGCATGTTATCAGACCTTTGGCTTCTTTGAACTTCTGAAATTTGGGACCGAAAATAACAGGGATATTATAAACGGCAGCTTCCAATGTGTTGTGTATCCCTTTACCGAAACCACCGCCGATATATGCAATTTTGCCGTAACGGTATATAGATGAGAGAAGTCCGAAACTGTCTATTATCAAGCAGTCGCACGTCCGCATAGTCTCTTCGTTTGCTTCAGACAAGCGTACTGACGGACGGCTTAACAGCGATTGTATATATAGCAAATGCTCACGATGGATTTCATGCGGTGCAATAATTAGCTTCATCTCGGGATGCAAATTGAAATACGGTATTAGTATACCTTCATCTTCCGGCCATGAACTGCCTGCAACCAATATAGGCCTGCCTTCGTTGGCAAAAGTTTCTATTCCCGGCAGTAAGCGGGCATTTTTCTGTATTTCGAGCACACGATCGAAACGTGTGTCACCGCTAACTTCCACATTAGTTATACCATATTTTGCCAATAGCTTCTTAGACCCCTCATCCTGAACAAACAATCTTTCGTAACAACGAAGAGCGTTGAGGTACCATTTTCCGTACCACCTGAAAAACAACTGGTTCGGACGAAACACAGCTGAGATAAGGTATGTTTTAATTCCTCGTTTTTTTAGTTCTGTAAGGTAATTGAGCCAGAATTCATATTTTATAAAGACAGCTATGTGAGGATTAGCAAGATTTAAAAACTTGCGCACTTTATACAGTGTATCAAAAGGAAGATAGCAAATAACATTTGCTCCGGCATAGTTTTTCCGCACCTCATAGCCCGACGGAGAAAAGAAAGTCAACAGTATCTTATATTCCGGAAAACGTTTACGTATAGTTTCAATCATTGGTCGCCCTTGCTCAAATTCGCCCAAAGAAGCAGCATGAAACCATATATATTTGGCATTACGGTCGATATTCTTCCGCAATATTCCATTCGTATACCATTGACCAACACGCGTCATACGTGCTTTTCGATTGAAAAACGAAGCTATTTCAACCGACAAGGCATATAAATGCAGGGCCATTGTATATATGTAGCGCATCATATTAATGAAAAATGAAAAATGTAATACAATTGAAAATTAATTTTTAATTGTGCATTGTTAATTGTGCATTGTTTTAATTGCAAAAGCGATTCGTTTTATTGTTTCTTCTTTGCCTATAGCTTCTGTTATATGGAATATTTGAGGACCTATCCCCTGCCCTACAAGCGTTAAGCGTACAGCATTCATTATATTGCCAAGATTGTAGCCTTTGCTTTCAATCCAAGCTTTAACGTATTCCTCCGTTCCTTCCACATCGAAAGGCTCGCGTGCGTTCAATACTTCTATCAGCTCGGTCAGTTGTTCGGCGCTGTCTTCTTTCCAGCGTTTCTTACGCGTTTTTTCGTCGAATTCCGTCGGAGCAGTGAAGAAATAATATGTTTGTTCCCACAATTCGGGCACAAAGTTAACGCGTTCTTTCATCATACCAACAATTTTTTCTACAAATACCGTGTCTTCGTCTTTAATTCCGTGACTTTCCAAGACCGGAACAAACATTTCTGCAATGTCCTTATCACTGCGTTTTTGGATATATTGGCGATTGAACCATTTGCCTTTTTCATAATCAAATTTGGCGCCGCTCTTGCTGCAATGATTAAGATCAAACAGCTTGATCAATTCGTCCATTGTCAATAACTCTTGGTCATTGCCGGGATTCCATCCCAATAATGCAAGGAAATTGACTACCGCTTCTGGTAGATATCCGCTTTCACGGTATCCGGAAGAAATATCTCCGCTTTTAGGGTCATGCCATTCGAGAGGAAAAACAGGGAAACCAAGCCTGTCGCCGTCGCGCTTGCTTAATTTTCCGCCTCCCTCAGGTTTCAGTAATAATGGCAGATGTGCGAACGCCGGCATAGTATCTAACCAGCCTAAATAACGATATAACAGAACGTGCAACGGCGCGCTCGACAGCCATTCTTCTCCGCGTATAACGTGAGTTATCTCCATTAAATGGTCGTCAACTACATTTGCAAGGTGATATGTGGGAAGGTTATCCGAAGATTTGAATAAAACCTTATCGTCTATGATAGACGAATTGAAAACGACATCTCCTTTAATTGCGTCATGAACATGAATATCTTCGTTAGGTTCTATTTTTATGCGTACAACATATCTGTGACCTGCTTCGATAAGCGAGTTAACCTCATCCGAAGATAAAGTGAGCGAGTTACGCATCTGCATTCTTGTAGAGGCGTCATACTGAAAATTAGGTATCCCGGCTCGCTTTGCATCAAGTTCTTCGGGCGTGTCAAAGGCTATATAAGCCCGTCCCGCATCAAGCATACCGTCTACATATTTTCTATAAATATTTTTTCTTTCGCTCTGGCGGTATGGACCATAGCCTCCTCCATACCCTACTCCTTCGTCAAAATTAATACCAAGCCATTTAAACGACTCTATAATATATTCTTCCGCACCGGGAACAAATCGTTGAGAATCTGTATCTTCTATACGTAATATCAAATCTCCGCCATGCTGTTTGGCAAACAAGTAGTTGTATAACGCCGTTCGAACACCGCCAATATGAAGAGGCCCTGTCGGACTCGGCGCAAAACGTACCCTAACTTTCTTTTCTAACATAATTAAAATTGATTTTTTTGAAGCAAAGATAGTGCAAGTCGAGTGCAATACAAAAGAAGCTTGCTTATTTTTATTGCCGAGCGCAGCCTATTTTCGCTTTTTTTTGAAGCAAAAGTAGTGCTTTTTTTTCTTTTACTAAATTTTTTGCGTACTTTCGCCATAAAAAAAGATTTATCTTTCAATTTTTAATTTAAGAATTTCATTTTCAATTTTCAATTTATTAAAATGAATACAAATAAATCAATATTACTATCCGCTTTATGCATATTCGTAACGGCATTTATTATTGCTTTATTCTTTCCTCGCGAAGGCAAGTTCCGTTACCAGTTTAACGAGGGTAAACCTTGGAGGTACGGTTTGTTGACTGCTCCGTCGGATTTCCCAATATATAAGGACGCAAATGAGGTTGAAGCAGCAAAAGACAGCATTCAGAAAAAATTTGAGCCGTATTTTCGCCATAACCCGGAAGAGGAAAAAATGAAAATGGATAGTTGGAAACACAGAAAATCTTTTTTGGCAGAATCGGGAACACCTACATTCATCATTAGTTATATTGACAAAAGCCTTCAGGATATATACAGAAAAGGTATTACGTCAAGTATGGACATCGAACTGATGAACAAACAGAATCGGACACGTGCAAATGTACTGTCGAACAGTATTGCCGAGATAAAAAACATTTCCGAGTTAAACTCAGTCAAATCGGCTTACGAAGAAATCATGAATAACGCTCCTCAATATATGGATAAGGATGTTCTTCAAGGATGTAACATAAACGAATTTTTGACGGAAAACTTGTTTTACGACGCCGAGACATCGGAAAAGGTACTCGAAGACCTTATCCGGAATATTCCGCTATCGAGCGGCATAGTACAGGCAGGCGAGCGTATAGTCGACCGTGGAGAAGTTATTGATAGCCACACATATAGCGTTTTACGCTCGCTGAAGACTGTACACGAAACGAAATCGGGAGGAGCACAGAGGCAAAATATTGTTCTTATCGGACAATTTTTGCTCGTTTTCGGAATCATGGCATGCTTCGGATTATATTTAGTGACATTTTATCCAAAGCTATTTTACAAACGTAAAAATCTAATTTTCTTACTTTTTTGCATTCTTTGCACATGCACTTTTTCCGAGTTATGCGTCAAATACACGTCAATAAACATTTATATCCTGCCGTTTGCGATAATACCGATTGTCGTTCGTACGTTTTTCGATTCGCATATGGCTCTTTTCACACATCTTATAACTGTTCTTATATGCTCATTGACAGCATTGTTTCCATTCGAATTTCTGCTGTTGCAATCACTCGCGGGAATAGTCGTAATATTTACTCTTAAAGAGATGTCGCAACGTTCGCAACTATTCAAATGTTCTTTATTTGTAGTCATTTCTTATATCGTTTTCTACCTGTGCCTTGTATTATATCAGGAAGGCGATTTAAACAAGATTAATTGGGAGATGATGATTTATTTCGGGATAAATTTCTTCCTGCTGATGTTCTCTTATGTGCTGATATATATTTTAGAAAAAATATTCGGATATATTTCGCCAATTACGCTTGTCGAACTGTCAAACATAAACAATCCTCTGCTCAAGAAACTATCCGAAACAGCTCCCGGTACGTTCCAACACTCAATGCAAGTTTCAATACTTGCATCGGAAGCGGGAGAAAAAGTCGGCGCTGATACTCAGCTTATACGTACTGGTGCGCTGTATCATGATATAGGTAAAATGAATAACCCCGCATTCTTTACGGAAAACCAGAAAGGATTTAATCCGCACGAAAAGTTATCATTCGAGCAAAGTGCGCAAATTATCATCTCACACGTGACCGACGGTATAAAAATCGCCGAAAAAGCAACACTGCCCAATGCCATAATAAATTTTATCAGAACTCATCATGGCAAAGGCAAGACCAAATATTTTTACAACTCCTTTAAAAATACTTTTCCTGACGAACCTGTTAACGATGAGGTATTCACATATCCCGGTCCTAATCCTTTTTCAAAGGAAACGGCTCTGCTTATGATGGCAGATTCCGTAGAAGCAGCTTCGCGCAGCCTCAAAGAATATACGGAAGAAAACATTAAAGAGCTTATTGACAGAATTATATCCTGTCAGATTGACGACGGCTTATTAAAAAATGCTCCGTTAACATTCAGAGATATAGAAACCGTAAAAGAAGTCTTCCAAGAAAGACTCAAAACGATGTATCATACACGCGTCAGCTATCCGGAAATAAAAAACAATGAACAATGAACAATGAACAATTAAAAGAATGAACAATGAACAATTTTAAAAATCATTTTTCAATTTTCACTTTTGACCACGTCCAAACACCTCACGTTCGGCATATTCCAAGCAAGCTTGGTATCTGCGCTCACTCAATCGGTGTTTTCATTTTTCATTTTTGGCGTTAGCCAAACGGGTCTACATCGTAGTGCATTAAAACCTGTTTGAATAGAGGATTTTGAAACATTTCGGCACGCACGATTTCAAGTTTTTCACGTATTAGAGATACGGATAAAGATATATCCATTTTAAGCATTATCTTACGGACGAACAATGTCTGCACCCGCATCACAGGCGGATATATCGGACCGGAAACACTATTACCGAAATGCACTCTCAGCTTTTCGGAGTATTGTTCTGCAATATTATCCAACGCTTGCTCGTCACGGCTACGCAGGATAATCATTATAAGGCGGGTATATGGCGGATAATTAAAATCGTGCCGTTCTTTCAATTGCGACTGCGCCATACTTTTATAATCGAAACTGCGTACCATCCGGAGCACAGGATTTTCAGGCGCGGATGTCTGGATAATAACTGTTCCCTGCTTGTCACGCCTCCCGGCACGTCCGCTTACCTGAAGCATCATCTGAAATGCACGTTCATAAGCGCGGAAATCCGGAATATTCATCATCCCGTCGGCGCTCAAAATACCTACAACACTGACGTTTGCAAAATCCAATCCTTTAGTTACCATTTGTGTGCCTATAAGGATTTGCGTCTTACCGTCCTCAAAATCGGATATAATCCGTCTGAATGCACTCCTCGTTCGTGCCGTATCGATATCAAGGCGGGCGATTTTTGCTGAAGGAAATAGTGATGTTACTTCTTCTTCAATTTTCTCGGTGCCGAATCCCTGCATCTTCATTGATGTGCTGCCGCATGCAGGGCACTTTTGCAACAAAGGAATTGAGTAATTACAGTAATGGCAGACTAAACGATGTAAAGATTTATGATACGTCAGACTGACATCACAATTCTCGCATTGAGGTACCTTTCCGCATTCCTGACATGTGATAAGCGGCGCAAAGCCGCGGCGGTTTTGAAACAGTATCATCTGCTCACCATGTGATAAAGCCTCCGCAATTTTTTCTTTCAGCAATGGTGAAAACAATGTATTTACCATACGTTTCTTACGGCGCATATCCATTACATCTACCACCTCGATACGCGGCAGTAAGCTTCCTCCATAGCGACTGTTAAGCTCCACATATCCGTATTTTCCGCTTTTAGCCCACAGATACGATTCAAGTGAAGGCGTAGCACTGCCAAGCAACGTTTTGGCGCCATGTTTATTCGCAAGCATCATTGCCACATTACGCGTGTGATAACGGGGAGCGGGGTCCTGCTGCTTATACGAAGGCTCCTGTTCTTCATCGACAATAACTAATCCAAGCTTTCCGAACGGCAGGAAAACAGATGTACGAATGCCCAGCACAACAACCGGCTCGTCCGACGACAACAAACTATTCCATATCTCGACCCTCTCATTATCGGATATCCCGGAATTATATACTAAAAGTTTATTACCGAAAACCATTCTTAGACGCTCGGTAATCTGCGTTGAAACAGCAAACTCCGGCAGTAAATACAATGCTTGCCTGCCGGTCGACAGCGTTTCATTGATCATGCGAATATATACTTCTGTCTTACCGCTTGAAGTAACACCGTGCAACAATGTTATTTCTTTTGTCTCGAATGATTTTTTTACTTCTTCGAAAGCATTTTGTTGTGCCTCGGTCAAAACGGCTGCCGCCTTCATCCCGGTATCCGAAGAATTTATACGACTTACAATTTTTTCTTCCGTTTTGAAAACGCCTCGCTTAATCAATCCGTTCAGTACTGCGGCAGTTATGCCTGAACGCTCCATTAAAAGTTTTTTAAGAACTGACGTTGACCCTTCAAAATTATCGGTCACGCCACAAATGTCGAGATAATTCAACAGTAATTGTTCCTGTTGTTTAGCTCTTTTTATTGATGCAAAAGTATCCTGCAAATCATTTAATGTCCGTATATTGTCGGCGAGGCTTACATACGTTTCCGTTTTATGTTTAAAACTTTGCTTTAACGACTCGTTTATCTCAATCGCACCTGTAGAAAGTAAACTGTTAATAACAGGTAACAGATTTTTCAACCCGGTATTTTTTTCCAATTCAGACACAGACATTCCGAATGATTGCGACAGTATGTCAAGAATTTTCTGAACGTTTGGTTTAAGTGGTGTTTTCGCTTCATAGTCAGAGTTTATCGAAACGATTGTTTCACTTTCTATTTTTAGTCCGGCAGGCAATGCTGCACGGCAAACTTCACCTAACATGCATAAATAATAAGATGAAATCCATCGCCATAATGATAGTTGTGTCTCTCTTATTACCGGTTTTTCGTCAAGCAACACAAATATCTCCTTTATTTCATAATTTTGGTTCGGACATCTGTCATGAATCTCCGCAACAACACCCGTATAATAATGCTTTTTCCCGAACGGTACGACAACGCGGCAATACGCCTTTATTAAACACACCATTGCCTCCGGTATACTATATGTAAAAGTATTGGCCGGAGGCAATGGAAGTATAATATCCGCGTATTTCATTAGTTCATTTAATATCGAAACTATCTTGAAAATAAACTTCTGAAGATCAAAATAAATAAGCTGCGCTGATTGACCATGTATGTGGTTTACCTGTATAACTGCCTAAATCACTGCCATCGAATGTCTTGTAATCATTCGTAAGCCCCCAACTGTAAGTCAAGCCTACCTGCAACTTATCAAGCACTTCCGCACCGGCACCAAAATTCAATCCGGCACCAAAACTTTTTGATTCTACCTGATGTTTCACATCTTTATATGATATATCTCTAAGTTTATCTCCGCTAACACGAAAATCAATATATGGCCCTACTGCAAAATACGGATTAACAAGGGGAAGTCCGAATTTAAATTTCAAATTTGCAGGAATTTCCAAAAAAGTATTTTTTACGGTTTTATCATCCGTATCAAATCCTTTTTGTGAAAACAAAAGTCCGGCATCAAACCCGACTCCTCCCTTTCCAAACATACCTTCGATCATCGGTCCCACATGAAATCCCGTAATATTACCTGAATTTAAAACATCCTTATTGAAGCTGACTTTAGCAATATTAAGTCCGCCCTTCACTCCGAAACGAAACTGCGCATTAGCAGTCGATACGGCAAGTAATGCCGCAATAATAAGTAAATACTTCATTCTCTTCATAACAAACATTTTTTTATCATTATTACGGAGGCAAATAAATATCCTTCTTCAATTCATGTTTTTAGAGATTCCTAATCCATATATTCCGGAATGCAACTGCTGTGCCATGGTCTTGCAATGACAGAGGCAGACGTCCGTGGGGTGTATATTTCGGTAAACCGGTATATGGAGTGTCGCCTTTTAAAGTAAAATTGTTCTGAACCACTATTCCGTTCATTACTACAGTGATTTGGGCCGGTTCTACTAAACCGTTGCTGTCGAATTTGGGCGCTTTCCAATATATATCATATACCTGCCATTCGCCATTTTTGGTATATGCACTTGCGCTTGGAGCGCTTTGTTTATATATACTTCCTACCATTCCGTTGACGTATGTCATGTTGTTATCGCCATCGAGTACTTGCAATTCGTAGGTATTTTGCAGGAAAACACCGCTATTGCCACGATTTTGACCGTTGTACTTTTCTGCAGGTGGTGATTTAAATTCGATGTGCAACTGACAGTCGCCAAAAAATTCTTTTGTTTGAATGCCGCCTGTACCGGGAACAATGACCATAGCGCCTTTTTCAATTTTCCATGGAGCCGGATCCGGCCTTTGTCCTCTTTCAGCAGGTGGTCTCTGTGATTCCCATTTCGATAAATCCTTTCCGTCAAATAAAATAATTGCATCTGATGGTGGTTGACCCGGAGAAGTGCCGGGTTTCACAACCGGAGGTACCGGGGTATACCATTCGGTAGAAGCCGGATTCCATTGCGGCGGACGTGGTTGTTGAACTTGCTGCTGTTGACCCCTTTGAGGCGCTTGCTGCGTAGCTTCTTGTGCAAACATGAAAGTCGCACATACACAAAATGCAAAAAAAATAATTAATTTTTTCATGTTGATTTGGTATTAAATTAAACTGCTTATGCCATTCGGTTAAGTTGATTTTCTTATAATAATTGTTCAAGAAACTCTATGAAATTAATGGAATATTGTTCTCCTTTCATTTTGCAAATATACAACAATTTATTCATTTGACCAAAAGGCATAATCAGTTACAGAAAAAAAATCCTGCAAATAATAAGATACTGTTTAAATTTTGCTCGTTACATTTTTCAAAACTATTTTTCGTGTAGTTGCTTACTTTATGAAGCGATAATAGCGGGCTATTGTTTTACATCATTATAAACACCTATTTCGGCTATTGCCGGCGGAGAAGTGAACCCATCGATCAAGACCCTTACCTTACTTCCCCAAACTTCATCGAAGCGTTCGACTTTGATTTTTCTTTCATTTCCGTTTTCGACGAGCGGCATCCATTTGTTATTTTTCATGTATTCGATCCTGTATTTTCTGATATTACTGTTTGCACCGCTTTCGGCTATAGTTATTGTATTAAACGGCTGTTCAGGTCCCAGATCTATCTCAATCCAAGGTTTTTTAACTGCCGGATTAGAGCGCCAGGCGGAACGGAAACTTTCATCGTTGGCAAAATCCATGATGTTCATATCGTTACTCCAACTTGAATTTGCAGGTTTGAATTTAGCAAGGTTCGTCGATATAATTGGTCCGTCATTATCGGGCAACTGCGGTAAAGCGCCTTCATTTTTCCACAAACGGCCAATCTCTTTAAGTGCCGCAACGGCGTTATCATCGACAAGTCCTTCACGGTTTGGAGCAACATTCAAAATAAAGTTACAAAAAACATTATTAAAAGGAATAATATTGTCATTAACCATCACTTTAGGATCTTTTACCGGTGTTTCGGGAAAATTTGTTTTCCAGAACCAGCTTGTATTGATCGGCAGGCATGATAATGCAGGTAATCGGTTCTCTTCTTTTGATATATGCTGCCCCGCACCTTGTTCGTATGATTTTATATCCGTATAATATAATACATCGGCGGGATATTTGGCAGCGTTAAGATCCATCAACAGGCAATTAGGCTGAAGACTTTTAACTAAACGGTATATATCGGCAAAAGGTATATCATCGTATGAGATTCTTGACCAAGGGGCATCCCAACCGTCAATTATAAGAGCTGTGATCTCACCGTAATTAGTAAGAAGTTCTGTAATCTGGTCTTTAACCATCTGAATATGGTCGTCATTTATCCATCCCGGACGCAATTTGTGATGCGTATCCAAAATAGAATAATACAACATGACCTTTAATCCTTGTTTACGGAAAGCATCGGAATATTCTTTCACAACATCTCTCTTGACCGGGCTGTGCATCACGCTATAATCGGTCGTTTTCGTATCCCAGATACAAAAACCGCTGTGATGTTTTGTTGTAAGGCATCCATACGACATATTTGCGTCTTTTGCCGCCTTTGCCCACTGATTGCAATCAAGATTGGTTGGATTGAATATNNCAGGCGAAGCTTCCGGGTCTGCCCAGTCTTCATTCATATATGTCGGTATATTATAGTGAATAAACATACCAAACCTAAGNTCCACAAACTCTTGCTGCAGTTGTTTCAAGCTGCGCCCTTTGGACGACTGTGCCGATAAGGCCTGTAAATTTGAAACAAAAAAAACAAACACCAAAAATAAAACATTTTTTTTACTCATAAAACTTTATTTAATTTAATTAAACCATATTTTTCAACAAAGATAAAAAAAACTTTTTTCTTGAGATTTTTTTTTGTGAATTATTTGTTTTATAAAATACGTTCAATTACCTTTGTCAATGCGGCAACTAAGCATAAATTGTTACGATAAAATGAAGCATTTTTTTCTGATAATTATATTTTTATTTGCTTTCCTGGGCGTTTTGCCTGCGCAGGAGAATCCGTTTCTCGCGCTGTTCAATAAACCTTTCCGCGAGTATTACGGCTATATAACGTTCCAATATTTCGAAAACCCTGTTGTTTTGGAGCAACTGCACGAGGCTGCACATGTGTCCGGCTCTAAACGATGGAAGCTCGAAGCCGAGTTTTACGAAGCGCTGTTCAGTTATTACTATCCACTCAATAACGACCCTTCGAAAATGGAGAGTTATGCCCGGGATGCCGAAGAAACAATGCCGGAGTTACATCGTCTTTTCAGGGAGGCCGAAAAGATTGGGGCGACGGATTTATACCTGCGCATCAATTGGCATATCATCAATTTTTATTTTTCATTAATCCGCGAATATGAGTTGGGATTCAGGCAAATACTTATACATGACCGTTTACTTTCAGGCATTTCGTCGTCCGATTTTCCCGACAAAGGCAAACATTATTTATCTATGGAACGGTGGTACCATACTTTCGGCGAATACGACAAAGCAAAGGAATTTTGCCTGAAGACGATTGCGGAAGCTGAAATATTGCCGGTTACATTGTCGGGCAATACCATTGTACGCCACCCGCTTGAAGCCGCGCTCAACGACCTCGGTGCAATATACCGTAACCATTACAATGACTTGACAATGTCGGACTCGTGTTATAACCGTATCCTTGACATGAAACCGCCTGTTACGGACAATGCGAAAGAGTTGAAAAGTTTCGTTTATGAAAATACCACATGGACGTATATTGCCAAAGGCGACCTCGGGCACAACTCCTATCTGCGAGGCGACTACGAAACGGCAATACCGCTTCTACGCTATTCTATTGAAAAAATAACTGCACGAAACCGCTACAACTTCAGCTTTGCTGCCGGCAAAGCCATTGTGCTGGTCGACATCTTTACCAAACAGGGAAACCTGCTCGAAGCAAAAAACTATCTCGATTCGGCGTATGCGTATATCGACCGGTCAGACGAAAAAGACCGCTGGCACGACTACTACTATGCGCTGAGCCGCTACCACGGCGCGGCGGGCAATACTGAACTGACGGTGGCTTTTATGGATTCGGCGCTGGCAGCTCAGAAACAGCACGATGATGCTATCAACCTGCGCAATTTATATCGTGCCGAGCAGCACGCGGCACACCTGGAACTCGAACGCGAAAAATTTTGGAGCGAAAACTACCGCCGCATTTTAGCTTTTTCATTAGCCTTCACTTTCATCGTGCTTATTTTGTCGGGGTTTCTGTTGTACTACTATCGCAAAAAACGAGCAGCTCACCGTGAGCTTGTCGAACGGATGCACCGCTGGGCGTTTACTCAAACCGCGCCTGATGATTTAGCCGGTACCGGTTTCGAAACCGCACCTTTACCTGCTACTAACCAAACCGTCCGCATACCTGTCGAGTCACTAAATTGCCACGAAACCGGTGCGAAACAAACAGCCGGCGAAACCGGTGCAAAACTATCCGACAACGAAACCGACGACGAAGTAGACAGGGTGCTTTTTCTGCATTTTCAGCAGCTTAATGATACCGAAAAGCTTTACTGCAAAGGTGATATCACTTTAGAAAAAATCGCTATGCAGATGAGTATAAACAGGGTATACCTTTCGCGAGCAGTAAACCGCTGCACAGGCAAAAACTTTACCACCTATATGAACGAACTTCGCATAAAGGAAGCGATACGGATAATGTCGGACAACAATGCAGGACTTTCCCTCGAAGGCATTGGTTTCGAAACGGGCTTTAACGACCGAAAGACCTTTTATACGGCTTTCAAAAAAATCACCGGGCTTTCGCCTTCCAAATTTAGCAGTAACCTGCAAAAAGATTAAAAGACTACCACGGCTGCAAAACTTCGCCAATTGCCCCTTAAATAGCGGCGGTTCATCATTCGTAACCCATATTTCCCTCTTATCAACACATTCGTTAACAACAATATAACGAAACACCCCATAGTTTAAACGAATCACCCCATCTTTTTTGTTCATCCGGACTAAATTTGCCATATCGATGATACATGGCTTGATAATGTCATGAAATTAAATAATAATTGTTTAACAAAAAAACATATAAAAACTACAATTATGAAACATTTATTAAAATTAAAGTTTGTGGTAATAATGAGTATATCGTTATTGCTGAGCGGTTGCTACGGCGACGACATCGATGCGTTGAAAGACGACATAAGTTCGATAAAAGAAAATCAGGCTGCGATTGAATCCCGCCTTGTCTTGATTGAAGAATGGCAAAAGAGTCTGAACACTGACATTACAAACATCCGCAGCCTGATAACTGCCATGGAGAACAGCGATTTCATAACAAGCATTACACCTGTGATGGATGGTGGCAAAGAGATAGGTTATACATTGACGTTCAAAAGCGGCTCTCCCATAACGATACTCCACGGCAAGGAGGGAGCGACGGTCGAAGGTTTGACGCCTGTAGTAGGTATCAAGCAGGACAGCGACGGTTATTATTACTGGACGGTACGCTACGGTGATGCCGACCCTGACTGGATGTTGGACGGTGGCGGCAAAAAAATACGCACGACGTTAGATTCTCCCGAAGTGCGCATCAATCCCACGACAAACTTCTGGGAGATATCAATCGACGGCGGCGTTACATGGTCGTCGACGGGGGTAAAAGCCACAGGTCCGCAAGGCGAAAACGGCACCAATGGAACGAACGGTAAAGACGGCGCTACGGGTCCGGCAGGAACTACAGGTCCGGCAGGACAAACCGGAGCTACAGGTACACCGGGCGCAACAGGGCCGCAAGGACCGCAAGGACCGGCAGGACCAACCGGCGCCCCGGGTGCTGCAGGCAGTTCTGCAATAAACAATATAGATACTTCAAATCCTGATTATGTAGAAATCACTCTTGCCGACGGTGTCACAAAAATACAGATACCGATATATAAATCTGTTCAGATAGCATTTACCTCCTCGACATTCACTGTTACTCCGGGTGGGTCGACGTCAATCCCTTATACGATTGCCGGTTCCGATGCCCCCAATAAAATAATGGCGTTGAATCCTCCGGCCGGATGGAATGTGGAAAAAGAAACAGGCAACAGCATAAAAGTAACCAGTCCGTCAAACGGACAAGGACAAGTTGAATTAACGTTATTATTGTGGGATGCTGATAATAATGTATGGCAGCATAATACAAATTTAAAGATAACAGCCGTATCAAATACAGTAGGTTCAACCTATTGGGATAACGGCGTAGCGGTCGGAATAGTTTACCGCGTGCAAACATCATCTTTACACGGCTTGATAGTGCATAAGGACGAAATGTCGACAAAATGGGCGACAGCAGAAACTCCTTTAATCGGCGCTTCCGATGCAAATGACGGCATGGAAAATATGAAAAAAGCAAAGGACGCTGACCCTACATTGAATTTTAACCCTGCGTTTAATGTATGTGATGCTAAAGGTTCCGGTTGGTATCTTCCTGCTCGGATTGAACTTCAAGCGCTCTATGTGGCTTGGAATGGCAGCAATTCCTCTACAGCTAACACTACTTCACAAAATACGTTTAATGGCTACCTTACAGCAATATCCGGCACCGGCATAACTGCGGACTCTTATTGGACTTCGCGAGAGTCCGGTCAGGGGGCGGATAGAGTCATCTTCTCCAATAACACATGGAGCTCATTAAGTAAGCTCGGTACTTGTCGTATTCGTGCTGTTCTTGCTTTTTAACAATTTATCTATTAACCAAACCCGGCGAAAGCCGGTCGAAAATATTTTCAACCCCCCACATTCCTTGTCGAAATGCTAAAGTAAACAAACAAAACAAAACTGATGAAACAGTCAGCCTATATTATTGACAAGCTGTCCGAATCTATCCTAAAATTTCTTGATTCGGACAGGGGCACTGTTTTTTTTATAGTTATGCTGCTGCTGATTATTGTTGGAGTAGTGGTCGCTATCCGCTTGCGACTTGATGTGAAGAAAGCAAATTCAAAACTTAAGGAAATGGAGGAATATACTTCTCACCTTGAGTCAGGGAAAGCAGTATTAAAATAACAACATTATCAGCCGGAATATAAATTATTAAACTTTTTGACGTATGAAAAACAGAGCATTTTTTTTCGTTGCAGGTATGACCGTCCTGCTTTTAGCACAAATTGCTTGCGGACAGCAATCCGTGCAACAACAAAAGGATTCACTACGCCTGGTGGTGACACAGGCGGAGGGTGAGGAAAAGTTAACATCTTATTATCGGTTATCGCTTTTGTACTTTCCCGAACTGTCGGACGAAAGTAAAATGGACACATTGCTTATGCTGTACGACGAGATGTTTGAAGAGGCAAAACTACAGCGCGACACGGCGAACATGGGAATAGCCAGGGGAAATGTGATTATTGCTCTTCTCAATCAGTTGGAGTATGACGAAGTACTTGACCGTGCGCCGGAGGTATTGCAATTCTATGAAGAACACAAGCTATGGAAATTCTACTATATAATCAACCAAAAAGTGATTAAAACATGGTGCTTTAAGGGTGAATACGACAAGGCTATGGAAGGAGCACGCAAGATGTTTGACCTGGCACGGAGAGAACAGGACAAGGGCGGAATGGCGTTATCGCAATATGCTTTGGGCGAAATATATGACATGCAAAACAGGCTTGAGGAAATGGAACAGTGCTTCAGAGAGTGCATCTGGCTTATACACGATAGCAACTCTTACCTCAATACACTCACCGAGGCTTATTATTATCTTGAAAAGTCACTCCTCGCCCAGGGGCGGCATGATGAGGTACGGGCGCTTGTCCTCGAATATGAAGAGGCTATCCGGCGTTTTGACAAAGAAACCAAAATGACGCAAATTAC
>JGI994J12354_10001169_pt1 | contig 26644 bp, 28 predicted proteins | sample IntmicLarv3ML3BL_FD_12354 | JGI IMG/M metagenome (IMG submission 12354)
GTCTCCTCTCTCTACGGCTTTGGTGACCTCGTTCGTTCCTTTCTTTATCTTTCCGCCGTCCCTTGCAGCTTCCGCCAGGGAGTACGCTTTGTCCGACAGGTCCTTAGGGGTCTCAAACTTCACAAATACTGACATTCTTATTACCTCTTTCCAATGTTAAACATCTTCATCATTCATCGGCTCAGAAGAGCATCCGACGTACTTCATCGTGGTATATATCGTTTACTAATGCCTATGCCTTTATTCTTTACCTATAACAAAGAAATTCGAACGATCCTCGGAGGCGATCAGATGTTCAGGTCGTCTATCGTCCTTTTGACGGATTCGTTTGAGGAATGGTTGAATTTCCAGCCTTTCGCTTTCGCTTTTGATATGTCGTAAGCGAACATCGGGACGTCCCCTTTCCATCCGACGTTCCCTCCTGAGTAAACGTATTTCACATCCTTCAGACCGAATCTGGCACATATCATATCTGCGATCTCGTTCACGCTCGTGAATGAGTCCGTGGATATGTTATAGACGTTAATTCCGGGTTCGATGTCCTCCGAGAAATCTACGATCGCTTTTGTAAGATCTGATACGTGGACGTACTGCTTCCGTTGCTTTCCGTCCCCCAATATCTCAAGTTCTTTGCTGTTCTTCTTCAGCTTTCCTGCCAGGTCCAGGATCACTCCGTGCGTCAGACGTGTTCCTACTACGTTCGGGAACCTGAATATCAGCGCATTGAAGGAATCCATGTACGCATAGGATCCGATCAGTTCTTCCGATGCCAATTTCGATGCACCGTAGTATGATATGGGAACACCGCGCATATCCTCTTTCAGGACAGTTTGTCTTGTGTCACCGTATATTGCTGATGAGGATGCAAAGAAAATGTTCCTGACACCGGCCCTTCTCATTGCTTCCAGTATTGAGATCGTTGTCATCAATGTGCTTCTGATATCCATTCTCGGATCCTTCGACCCTGCCAGCACGTCGGCGTTGGCCGCCATGTGGAATACCATATCGCATCCTTTCATTGCTTTTTCGATCGCTTCGGTGTCGGTAGCGTCTGTCTTGATGTACTTGAAATTCGAGTTTTCGGGAATATGTTCGAGATTCTTTGCTTCCTTCTTCTCAAAAACATCGACCGCAGTGACCTTCCACCCTTTCTTTAAGAGTTCGTCCGTAAGATGGCTTCCGATAAAACCTGCAGCGCCGACCACCAATGCTTTCATTCGTTCGAAGAACAGAGTTGGTTGTATTTATCGATACTGTCTTCCTTCTCTGTAGAAGATGAAGTCCAAGAAGGTCTTGACCATGAAATAGTACAGCGTCGGAGATAATTTGAACAGGAAGACCTCCCAATTCTTCTTCGGAATGTTGCGTTCTATCATGTTCCTGCATTCTTCGCTTTTAGCATACTTCACGAAACGTTTGCGTTCCATGTGGACCGCGGACCTCATGCGTGTGTACGACGATAGCCGATTGAACGTCTCTGATATCTCAGTTCCTGCAAAGAATTCCTCAAGATCGTCGTAAGCTTTCACTTCCGATTCTCCGCGTATATTGTCCCTGCCGTTCGCGCCGTATACGGACCTTGCGTTCTGGTAATAGATGTAAAGCGGTTTTTCGTAATAGCATATCTTCTTGGCGACCGTCATCAGACGGAATGTGTGTTCGATATCCTCAGAGAAGTTGTGATTGAATCTTAGGTTATTGTTCATCAGTAACTCTTTCGTCGTGATACGAGACCATGCGGTCACCGGGATCTTCTCATTCAGCCTTGCTTCGATCGCGGTCCTGTTGTCCATAACCCTTACTTTATCGTCCTTTCCCTTATCCGTGGAATCAAGGTATTTCGATCTGAGATAGTTGCACATCACAACATCAGCGTCATACTCGTCCATTATTCCGATAAGATCCGAAAGGAAATCTGCGAACGGACGGTCATCCACGTCCAGGAACCATATGATGTCCCCGGTGGAACTTTCGAGACCGATGTTCCTTGCTTCTCCGAGCTTTCCGTTACCGCTCTGCGGCAGAACGGTGACGTCCATTCCCGAGGGTGTGTTCTCTTTTATTACTTTGAGCGTTTCGTCCGTTGTCTTAACGTCAACCACGAAAATGACCTCAAAATTGGTGAACTTCTGTTCAGAGAGGAACCTGAAAGTATTGACTATATGATGTGCTCCGTTGAGTACAGGAATAATGATACTTACCTTGTGCAACTCCCTCTCCCCCACCTACATCCCGATGTCTGATATATAGTTACCACTTCAAAGAAAGCCGACAGGGTAGAGAAACACTATGTACTTCTCCCGTATTCATTACATCAAGGGTGAAGGGCAAATGGACCGTGCAGAGATGATCGATAGGATCGAAACATTCGACAACATCTCATTCGATGTGTTCGACACTCTGCTCATGAGACCGTATGTCAGGCCGACAGATCTTTTTACGCATATGGAAATTAACGAAAGACTTCCCGGATTCTCAAAGGAAAGAACAGATGCGGAAAGAAGAGCCAGACGTAATATATGTACAGAAATAACACTCGATGAGATCTATGATGAGATCGCTCAAGAATTCAAGGATCTGAAGGATCTTGAACTGGAGTACGAACGCAGTATGCTTGCTCCGAACCCGGAGATGAAGAATGTCTTCGAGCATGCAGTTTCGTTGAAGAAAAATATACTTCTGATATCTGATATGTACCTGCCGTCATCGTTCATTCAGGACGTTCTGGAGAAGAACGGATTCTTTGGATCCTCTCATTTATTTGTGTCATGCGAACACAGGATCAACAAACACTCCGGGGAACTTTACCGTCACGTACTTTCCCAATTGGGTATTGATCCGAAGAACATACTGCACATCGGAGACAACGATCATTCTGACCGCAAGGTCCCGGAAGGTCTCGGAATTGCGTCCGTTCATTACCCGAAGGCGATCGATCAGTATTTCTCGGAGAACAGGAAAGCGTACAAGTTCTACCGTAAAAAAAAGGACTTTGAACGCTCCGTTCTGGTTTCCGTTGATGCTTTCAAGTATATCGCTGACAAGGCAGAAGGCCGAGAAAATGGATATTGGTACAGGTTCGGATACCGCTTCGGCGGTCCGATATCGTCCTCGTTCGTACGTTTTATCGGATCATGCATCGACAAGGATGCGCTGCTGCTGTTCATCGCAAGGGACGGTTACAATCTCAAGAAAGTATGCAATATAATTTTCCCTGAGCTCAGGACCGAATACGTTTATGCGTTGCGGTTGTACAATATCGTCTTCGGAAACGGTTACGACGGACCGGAGTATGAACGGTATGTTGTGGAATATTTCTCTAAGATCCCTGAGGTCAAAGCTCTCATTGACAGTTCCGGAATGTCATATAAGGACGTTTTAGCCAATAACGCGGAACTTTTCGGAAAACTCATTGACGAAGAATCGAAAAAGTACGGAAAGTATCTCAACGGCATTGTCGGTGACTCCGAGAAAGTATGCATTGCAGACGTCACGACAATGAAGTTCTCTTCTCAGAAGCTGATAGAACGTACCATCGGACGAAAGGTCACGGGATTCTATTACACCCTGCTGTCCAAGAGGACTGAACTTGAGTTCAAAAGATTCAACGACCCGCAGTTCCATAACTGGACCAACGTGAACCTTTCGGAATTCCTGATGAGCTCTCCGGAATTCCCTGTGATCGGAATGACGTCCGACGGCAGACCTGAGTATCAGACCGAGAATCCGAAATGCGAAGTATACCGTGCAGACATTGCTCCCGATATCTCCAAGGGATGCGAGGATCACGCAAGGGACATAATGAGAATATTTGGTGACCGTGTTCCAAACGTATCACACGGTTCCCTTTGCAGATGGATGGGATCTGTCGTCAGATTCTCGTCAGGTGAAGACCGAGAACAGATACACAAGATACAGTGGGCAAGCGGACCCGATCATAAACGGTACATGTCCGCAGTACTGACCCCGGATACGTTCTTCCCATATCTGGTGAACAAGTTCAAGGAACTGCTGCATCGGATACGCAGATGAACCGCCGGAGGGAACAGCGAATGGTTTTATTAATTGTCACTGATTCACGAATACAGGTGACAGAATGAGGATACTGATGATCACAGACAGCTACCGTCCGACCACGGACGGTGTCGTTACCACTGTTGTCACCACCCGCAAGGAACTGACGGAGATGGGGCATGAGGTGTTCGTCATCGCTCCGGATCCGGGCAAGGAATACAGAGAACCTGACGTGATCTATTTCCCGGCAACTCGTTTCAAGAAATATGATGGCTACTACCTGCCGATATTCAGGTCGAACAAGATCGAGATAATTGATAAAATTAAACCGGACATCATCCACATATACGGTGTGGCGCTCATGGCGCTGAAAGCGTTGATAGCGTCGCATACCCTCAAGATACCGACGGTAATGACGTACATAACCATGGTCGATGAGGCGATCTCAGCATACTCACCGATAAAACTTCCTCCCGACATCTTGGGAAAACTTGCATGGATATATCTTCGGAACTTCGTAAAACGTCCGTCCGCTGTGATCGTTCCCACAAGACCGATAGCCGAGGAGCTCGGAACAAGGAACGTAGTGACAAAGAGATTGGAGATAATACACATCGGTGTCGATACCTCAAAGTTCGTTCGTGTTCCTGAAAAGGGAATGGAGATCAGAGAAAGACACGGTCTCACTGACAAGAAGGTCCTGATCTGCGCGGGAAGACTATCAGCAGAGAAGAACATAGACATGCTCATACGATCTGTCCGGCTGTTGGATGATGACACGAGACTGATGATAGTAGGAAAGGGTCCGATGGAACAGCATCTGAAACAGCTTACTGCGGAATTAGGATTGGACGACCGCATCATCTTCACCGGTTTTGTTCCCCATGAGGAACTGATATGGTATTACTCCGCGGCGGACATCACAGTATCATGTTCGAAGTTCGAAACGCAGGGCTTAACGACACTGGAGGCAATGTCCTGTAACCTTCCGGCAGCATGCTGCAACGGCCGCGCTTTCAAAGAAGTCATCAAAAACGGAGAGAACGGTCAGCTGTTCGGTGACACTGAAGAGGAATGTGCCAGCGCTGTCAATTATTGTTTGAGCGACCTTCAAAGACTGTCCGAAGGAGCACGTGCGACCGCAGAGAGATATTCCATGAGAAGAACAGCAGAATTACTGGAATCCCTCTATTTGGACGTCGTCAATAAGAACAGCAATTAAATACGAACCTTACAATCACCGAATCATGACGAAGGTCGTGATCCTGGCCGGCGGGTTCGGTACCCGTTTGAGCGAAGAGACGAAACATATCCCGAAACCGATGGTGGAGATCGGGGGAATGCCGATAATTTGGCATATAATGAAAACGTATTACAGCTACGGTTTCGATGAGTTCATAATATGTCTCGGCTACAAAGGCGGAGTGATCAAGGACTTCTTCCGTAATTATTTCATGGACTCTTCTGATATTACGTTAGATATGTCAAAGAATGAAGTGACCTATCACGACAAACGTGCAGAGGATTGGAAAGTGACCCTTGTAGATACGGGACTGCACACAATGACCGGCGGAAGGATAAAACGACTGAGAAAATACCTCGGAAAGGAACCTTTCTGCCTGTCATACGGCGATTGTGTTTCAGACGTGGACATGAACAAGGTCGTGGAATTCCACAAGAAAAAAGGAACCAAAGCTACTCTCACATCTGTCATACCTGACGGAAGGTTCGGCGTACTTGATATTCAAGACGGATTGATAACGTCATTCAGGGAAAAACAGTCATCGGACGTGGGATGGATAAACGGCGGATTCATGGTCCTCGATCCTTCTGTGCTGGATTACATAGAGGGGGACAGCACCATGCTTGAAGTCGGCCCATTGGACAAGCTTGCGCTGGACGGAGAATTATCAGCGTACCCGCACAAGGGATTCTGGAAATGTATGGATACGCTCAAGGATAAGAACGATCTCGAGAGCATTTGGAACAAGGATCCTAAGTGGAAGACCTGGAAAGACTGATCATTTTCCTGATCCCGTCCTCGAATTCCACTGCTGGTACGTAACCGATCGCAGACAATGCATCTATGTTCAGATCTTCGGCTGTGAGCGTCGGTGCTCCCGGCCTTATTTCAACCTTTGATGAAGAGTTCATGATCTTTGCCATGATGTTGATGAAATAGCTTATCTTCTTTGGATTTCCGGACCCTATGAAGAATTCTCCTGTGCCTTTTTCACCAATTATCCTGAGACCGTTCACAACATCGCTCACATAGAGGAAATCATTCAGCCCGCAGCCGTTATCTGCTGTTACGTCAGAGCCGTTCATCATCTTCTCGAACACCTTGGTGATGAATCCGGATGATCCTTCGCCGTATGTACTCGGAAGTATCGCATGTGCGAACTGTATACCATTCTTTGAACAAATTCCTGAGATCATCTTCGCAGTGTTCCGTTTTGCTGTCGTATACGGACTGACGGCCTTCTCGCGTTCGGCTATCGTGCCGCAGAATATGAACTTCCTGCATCCGATCTTCACCGCAGCTTCAGCAAGTCTCAGAGAATTATTCATGCTGATCTCTTGGATCGTGTCGTCATCCCTGCTGGTCCCGGATGCACCCGTCCAAGCGAGATGGTATATCACGTCAATATCGTCAACGAGTTCCGGAAGTCTGTCCGCATGTTCCAGATCACATACTACACAGTTTCTGCCCGGGATCTCTTTCCTGACCATTGCTATCGTATTTTCAGGCATGATCTCCAGAAGATTTCGACCAATGAAACCGGATGCGCCTGTGATCAATGCTTTCATGCTATCAGCTCAGATATTCTTTGATCTGTTTTTTCGTAACGGTTTCCATGTCCTTTCCGTCAGCGTATGCCTTATACCATTCCGCGGTCTTTGAAACAGCATCAGAAGTATTCCATTTCGGAGCCCAGCCGAATATTTTTCTAACTTTTCCGGAATCGAGTTTCAGTATTCCCGATTCTTTCGGTGCGTTCTCTTCCTTGACCGATTCCCATCTCGCACCTTTCCAGTTCTTTGCGAACATTTCCACCAGTTCCAAAGTGGTCGCATTATCGCCATCATCGGGACCGATGTTGTAACTTCCTGATAACGAACGGTCATTCATCTGCGATATCGCTACCATGAGGTACGCACAGACGGGTTCAAGAACATGCTGATACGGTCTTATTGACGAAGGATTCCTTATTTTGATAACTTCGTTGTTCATGGCCGCTTTCACACAGTCTGGCACTATCCTGTCCTTAGCCCAATCCCCTCCGCCGATGACGTTGCCTGCACGGCATGTCGACACCGGTATACCAAGCGGATCGAAGAACGCCCTGCGGTATGTTGATGTCACTAATTCAGAACACGATTTTGAATTCGCATACGGATCGTTGCCGTCTATAATGTCATTCTCCTTGTATCCTGCATCCTGCTCCAGGTTCCTGTAGACTTTATCGGTAGTTACGTTCACTATTGATCTTACGTCACTGTCACGGAGAGCTTCCAGGAAGTTCACCGTACCCATTACGTTCACTTCATATGTGTACGCAGGACCGAGATACGATTCCCTTACCAACGGCTGTGCTGCCATATGAATTGCAATATCCGGAGAGAATGACCTTACGGCATCTTTCAGATCCTTCAGGTTCCTTACGTCACCTTCTATTGATTCAACGCCTGATCTCATGTACGATATCGTATCATCCTTCACGGGAATGGAATAACCGCAGACCTTTGCTCCCAGGTCTGTGAGGACCTTGCACATCCACGACCCTTTGAAACCGTTGTGGCCGGTTATGAAAACCCTTTTATTGCGGTATTGAGACAGGTCCATGTTCCAATTACGCTTAGCAGATATTTAAGCATTCGATTCCATTACGCCTTGCGTTCGCCTGTATTTATATACACATACGTAATCGTCAGCGGGAAGTGGGATGAATGTTCAACATAGGTGACTGGATATACGACCTGTTCGGGCCTTACGGTGCGTGGGGGATCCTTCTTTGCATTTTCCTGATATTCCTGATCGATGCGATCGCTTTCCCGACATTACCGGAATTGTTCTTCGTGATCGGTTTCATGTACAACCCGACACTTGAGTTCGGGATGCAGTTGCTGATGGTCGCGATAATTGCAGAGATAATCGGCATCTCCACACTTTACTGGATAGTGGAACACATCCGTGTTCCGGTAAGGATAAAGAACGTTGCTGAGAAGTACGTTAAATTCCTGATCGTCAGCGACGAAAGGATGTTACTTGTGAACCGGGCTGCGCCTATGATTCCTTTCGCGGGAGCATTCATCAGTATAATCGAAGACTGGCGCCTGTCCAAAGCGATGATGTACATCATCTTAGGATGCATTCTGAAATACGGACTGATAATGCTTATGAGTAATTTCTTCTTCACATACTTTAACAGCGGTGATGCACAGACATACACTATACTATTCGTGATAGCAGTGATCGTTATAAGTTTGATATTCGCCTACATCAAAAAGAAAAGGAGCGGACTTGCGAATGAAAGTTGTTGAAGTCGATCCATTCTTCTATCCCTACAAGGGAGGGATCGAAAGAAGAATTCATGATACAAGCAAGATGCTTGCCGAGATGGGTCATGACGTTACTGTCCTGACAGCACGCCTTCCGGATACTGCAGAGGAAGAGATAATGGACGGTTACCGCATCATACGTCTTCCGTCTCGTTACATAAACCTGTACAACCCGCCGTTCGTTTCCTCGAAAGGAGTTCTTGAGACACTCAACTCATTGAACGCCGATATTGTCAACTACCATTACAGATGGGCTCCGTCGTATAACAAAGACCTTAAGAGATACGATGGAAAGAAAATTTTCACGTATCACAACATGTGGGGAGAAGGCGTCGGTATCACTGGAAAGATATCAATGATCAACGACAACCGTTTCAGGAAATGTTTGGAAACGTTCGACCACATCATATGCGTGAGCGACCACGTGAAAAAGGATCTGGAAAGCAGGGATCTGGGAGTTGACATGACGACCATTCCGACATGCTTGGACACTTTCCCAGAAATACGTGACAAGGAAGGGGATTTCATTCTTTCACTGGGAAGGATGGTGAAAACGAAAGGTTTAGATCATCTGATGGAAGCGATGCGTTCTGTTGATTCGAAACTCATCATCTGCGGCAAAGGCCCAGAATCAAAAACTGTATCCAAACTTATCAAAAAATACGGATTGGAAGACAGAATAGAGCTGAAAGGATGGGTCACCGATGAGGAAAAGGAGGAACTGATGGCCACATGCAAGATGTTCGTCATGCCTTCCTTATTCGAATCCTTCGGCCTGGCTGCGCTGGAGCAGATGGCTTACGGCCGACCCATTGTGTGCACTGATGTCAATGGTCTTCCGGATACCGTCGGTAATGGCGGTATTATCGTGAAACCTGCGGATCCCGAGGGTCTTGCGGATGCTATCAACTCTCTGCTTGCGGATCCGGAAGAAAGATCAAGATTAGGAAAGAACGCAAGAAAACAGTCCGAAATCTATCAATGGCCAAATAACGTCAAAAAGATGGAAGAAGTTTATCAAAGTGTTATGAAAGGATGATCACAATCGGAACCATTGACCGCCGATCACGCTCATCGTTCCGATGTAGATGAACACATCCGTCTTTCCTGCAACGGTCTGCAGCTCCCCTGAGGGATTCTTGCTTATCTGGCCTGTGCAGTGATCCACTACCGCGGACACATGTGTCAGTCCGGGTGCGATCGTCTGTGCTGCGGTGTGTGCAGTGTCGTGATTCAAGATACCGCCGAGATTGCAGATCATTCCGTCTCCGTCATAGTATTTAGCAAAGACGACTGATGAATAACCGTCCTCGGAGTAATCCAGGCTCATGAACGGTCCTGTCAGTTTACTTGTATCTATTCCGTTCGTATACTCGTTGAAATATATTCCNGTCACGTCAGTGAGACTTCCTTCGATAAGGTTCCTTGCGTATACTTTCTCAGTTTCTTCCCTTATCACATCATTGTTCCCGAAGAACNGCAATTCTTTATCTGGCACTTCCTTAAGTTCCGATGTTTCACGTTCTGCGTATGTGTATCCGATCTTGCCGCCGATCCAGTACATCACACCGCCGGCCTTGAGCCAATCAAATATGGGACTTGATGAAGTTCCGTCGTATATCTCCGACGGTAACGTTCCTGTTGCAAAGACGATCGCAGTCTTTGTGTCGAGACCGCTGACCACATCAAGGATCTCGTCAGCATCTGCCATTTCCAGATCGATATTATATTTTTCGAGGTTGTGCTGTAACCATTTTATAGAATCCTTCACGTCCTCGGCATCATCGAACATTGGATACGATTCATCATAGAACGCAACGTACCGTTCGATCTGATATAGGTCGCCGTTGTCCAACGCGACTGCGGTGTAATTCAGGGAAAGGTTGGAATTTATGTTATAGGATATGACGGAACCGTTCCGTTCCGCACTGAATTCACTGTGATATGTGTCGGTGTATGTTATCATCTGACCTAATAGGATCAGGGCAATGAACGCCGCAATGGTCACTGCTCCGATCTTCTTCGTATTGAGTTCCACACGTTCACCCCCTTTTCTTTCAGCATGTGATCAAGAACTATCAGTATCATCACGAACCCCGGCAGGAACATTGTCCAGAGGGAGATCGTGTACAGTAATGAGAAGGGGATCGTTTCCGTTACGTTACTTATGTCCCACAGGCCGGTGAACGCCGCCAGCGGATAGAACATCGTTTCCCAGTAATGGCATAATCCTTGAATTGGGAATATTATCAGCAACGCCCACGGTATCATTGCGACCTTTCCTTTCAACGCATACAATATCAATATCGACGGAAGGAAAGTTATCCCGTAAGTAGGGGTGGATGCCATCAGCGGCATTGAGAATATCAGCGCACTGCTGATGATATACAGCCACAGGAACGTCTTTTCCTGGTCTTCTTTGCGCAATGCCATGTATATGAACATTGCAATATACGCAACAATATAGAACGGAGCATAGAAGAATAGGTTACTGAACGACGGTCCGATCAGCCCGCTGTATGCATCCTCACGTCCGGTAAAGAACCAGAGACTGTCCATAAACTCACCCGACAGCAGAGCGGGAAGATATGCTATCAGGAACATCAACGCCGCACCGACGGCCAGCATGAGAAGATTTTTCGTCCTTTCCCTGATCTCAATATCCCGTTTGGATATTATGTAAGCGATCATCACCGGGACCACCAGTATCGCGAACACTTTCGTAAGAATGGCGAGAGACATCAGACATCCGGTAGAGAAGTATCTCTTGTCCATGAACGTCAAAAGTGAAAGCATCATCAGGAACATCATTATACTGTCGAACATGCACAGCATCGCACTTGACATGATGGTGATCGGCGCAAGGAACCATAACGCAAAGCCGATGGTTGCTTTCTTCTGATCATGCGTCAGCCTCTTCACTATCTCATACGCAGTCCATCCTGCCAGTACATCGAAGATGATCGCCGGTATCTTGACCAACACATTGAACGTTGGGTTCGTCAGCATTGCGTGCCCTATCGTCAACACCTTTCCGTCATAGATGTTCGTGAACACCTCCCCGAATGAGCCCATCCCTATGAGATCTGCGAACACGCCTATCAGCGACAGGATGTACCCCCAGATCGGCGGATAGAACAGCCATCCGGAACCGTAAACGGAGTCTCCGCTGTAGAAACCGTCTATTACCGCAACCCACCCGGCAGCAACGTCAAAGGGAGACGATGTGAAGGGCATGAGGATGATCCCTGATCAACATGCCGACAATGAGAACGGAAAGAATTACCTTACCGGCGTTCTTCCATGGTGTGAACTCCTCTCCGCTCCTCGGAAACATATAGATTTACGTAACGAGGTTTGATATTTAACAGAAACTGATTTAAAAAATGATTAAAAAATTTGAGTCCGGGATTTTGGGCCTTATTGAACGTAATTCAGCCACTTCTCGTATTTCGGATCATTGCCGGAAACTATCTCGCGGAATTTTGCTCCCAGTTCTTTGGCAACCTTTCCGGGCTTTCCGTCACCGACAGGTCTGTCATCGATCTTTGTGACAACGGACACTTCAGCTGCGGTTCCGGTCATGAACACTTCATCTGCGGTGTATAACTCAACTCTTGAGATATCAGCTTCAACGACCTCGTAGCCAAGGTCCCTGGCGAATTCGATGATCGAGTTCCTGGTGATGCCTTCAAGTATGCTGGATGCCGGCGTCGGCGTGTACAGCTTACCGCGCTTGTACACGAAGATGTTCTCACCTGAGCATTCAGCAACGTTTCCCTGTGCGTTCAGCATAACTGCTTCATCAGCACCTTTCATCTTCGCTTCGCGTTTCGCTAAGCATGATGTTACGTAAACGCCGTTGACCTTCGCTCCTGCGGGCGCTCCCATGTTCCACGGCCTCATCCATGATGACGTTGCCAGCGAAGCACCTTTCTCCTGTGCATCCTTTCCCAGATATGATCCTAAGTATACCGGCGTGATCGCAAAGGAAACAGGAACGTTGATCGGGTTCAGTCCAACCTCTTCCCCAGCAAGGAATATGCACGGCTTGACGTAATCCACTTTCTTGTTCGCTTTTATGACATCGTGCATTGCTTTGATGATGTCGTCTGCGCTGTACGGTATGTCGAAATACATGACCTTGCAGCTGTCCAGCAATCTTCTGACGTGTTCCTTCGCTCTGAATATGGCGAGACCTTTCTTCGTTTCGTAGACTCGTATTCCTTCGAAGACTCCGGTACCGTAGTTGAGTGCGTGTGCCAGTACGTGAACCTTGGCCTCATTCCAATTAATGATCTTTCCGTCCATCCATATCTTCTCTGCTTTCTCCATTTTTCTCTCCCCTTTATCAAAGCGCACTCAGCGTCTTCACGTATCTTTCCGGTTTCGTTCTTTCGATTATCTCTTCCACGTCTGCGGACTTTCCGATCAGTCCGACAAGTCCGTTCGTTGTTGTTATCAATGCATATGCCGACTGCCCGTCTTCCTCTACGATCTGCGCACAGTACACGTCCTGCAGTCTGTTGAGTCTGCTCAATGCAGTTTCCACAGCCTCCTTTCCGATGACGGACAATACCATTCTTGCCTTACCGGGCAGTTCGCATTTCCCGACCACTATCGTTTCGACGTTTATCTTGTTACGAGTGAATTCACCCATGATGCGCTGCATCACACCGAATTCGTTCTTCACGATCAAAGATATTACATGCATCTCTATCTTGCCTCCAATCTCATAATGGATATTTATTATGTACCGATTGAACGACTGAATATTACGCATTCAGTATCTTATCTACCGCATCTTTGAATGTGAACTTTTCATTCACTTTGATAGATTCACAACCGATCCGTTTTCCGAATTCCATGTCTGCGTCGCTGTTGCCGATCATGAACGACTGTTTGGTGTTGATCTTGTGTTTGGATATTGCCGCCATTCCCATTCCTATGTCCGGTTTCCTGCAGTCGCAGCCGTCATCGGGATGGTGTGTGCAAATGAAGATATCGTCAATCTTTCCTTTCTTCTTGGCAATGTCCCTTTCCATCTTCTCATGGATCTTGGAGAGCGTCTCCTCAGAGAACTTCTTCCTTGCCACTCCTGATTGATTCGTTACCATTATCACCAGATATCCGGAATCGTTCAGTCTCTTTATCGATTCAGGAACGTAATCAAATACCACAAACTTCGAAGGGTCGTCACAGTACGGAACATCCTTCGCGACCGTGTCGTCACGATCTATGAAAACAGCTTTCCGTCCGAACATGTTCCTCTCGACCAGACCGCATATCGCGTGGCCTGCAACAAGGTATCCTTCCTGGATCCTGGGAGTTGCGTTAGACGGTATTGTCAACGCATGATCTGCAATTTCCTTCATCCTTCCGTGAGGTCCGGTCCATGATATCGTTATCGCTCCGATGTCCTTGGCTGCGTTGAATGCCTCTATCACATTCTTTGAGTTACCAGATGTTGAAAGACCGACGACGGCGTCGCCTTTCTTTGCATGTGCCAGCACCTGTCTTTTGAACACAAGGTCAAAAGAATAATCGTTACCGATCGCAGACATCGGTGCGATCGCTGACAGTGATATTGCAGGCATAGGAGGTCTGTCAAAAAGATACTTTCCCGTGAACTCCGCGGCGATGTGCTGAGCGTCTGCGGATGATCCTCCATTACCCATGAAAATGATCTTATTGCCATTCTTCACGACGTCTGTCAACACGTCTGCGATCTTGACGACCATGTCAGGATCAATGCTTTCGATAACGTGTGCGCTTTCCTTAAATTCCGCTGCAATAAGATCTTTCATCGTCATACCTCGCGTGTGATTAAATGACCATCCGTTGTAACAACACCCATGGTATTTATATGAATGTCTTCGACATTCTTTCTGTCAGTACGGTCAGGCACCGTCCGCACGGTTCCCTTCTTTCTTCACAAATATCAGGTACTTGCTGAATATCCAATTCAGGATTATTTCGATGACGCTTGTGATTATTCTTGCCAGGAAACCCTCCGTTCCCATGAACTCTCCGCCAAATCCGATGGCTAACAGTATCGGGAACAGTATCGCGGCAAGAAAACCTGTGAATATCCTCGCACCCACGAAGGAACCTAACTCCCGGACAAGAGTTGTGGTTTCCGTGGATTTGCTTGAGAATACGAACCATTTGTTCGAAACGAATGCGAACAGTACACCGCATACCCACGACAGGATGTTACTGACGTTGAGATCGAGTCCCAACCAAACGAAGACCATGTATGATGCCAGTGAAATAACGGTGGTGAATCCGCCGAAGAACACGTAAAGGATTCCTTCCTTGTGTTCCCTGTACATCTTTCCTACCTGGCCTTCTGACATCTGTCACGTCCATCGGTTAAAAATATATAAACAGATTCCCAGTACGTTCGCATATCCGACCCCATATGGCCGTTTTTCTCTATTCTGCATTATTGTAACGGTGTGAATATCAGGGCTCTTCCTGCTGAACCTCGCGGCCGAGACGTTTCCGCATCACAACCGTAAGGCCTTTCAATACCTTGCTGTGACGTATCACGAATACCATCAGTGCAACGATCAGTATGTTCCTGATGAACAGCATCAGCACCGCGAATGGTTCATGATAGCATAATCCATGGTACAACAGGCCGAAATACAGAGTTGTGATGATCGTTGCCAGGAACAGTAAGTACACTTTACGGATCATGTCCCGGTCATCAATGAACATCATCATCGGTATGACGAGCATCATCAGCCACACCATATACTGTGCCGAGAACACTTTGTTGAAGACCACGAATATCATTATCAGCGCGAATGATGCCCAAGCCACCGATCCGAATCTTTCATCTTCATCGGACTTCCTGCAGTGTACGTAATACGCAATGCAGAATATCCCCATCATGACGATCATCAGAGGCATCAAGATCGGAGACACAGCATCAGCAAGGCCTCCTGATAATCCGAACGACCAGTATTCATTGATCGTCTGAACTGATGTCAGCCCCAGCATTTCCAGGAACAGTATGATCGACGCAGCCGTACTTTCAATCTGAATACCGCGGTCGCTGTGGTACGATACGAACGTCAGGAACGTATCGGGGGACCATATTATGAATGGGATTATCAGAACTACACATGCAACAAGGAACGTTCCGGTGTGCTTCAGCACAGCCCTTATGTCGCGGCTTGCAATGAATGGTATTAGGAACACTGGGAACATGAATCCCGGATATAGTTTAATGAACAGCCCAATGACCAGCAGCAGGAATGCCCATGTGTATCTCTTTTCCAGATACAGGTATACTGCGGCCAATGCGAACACCGCCACGATCACATCGAATCTGTCGAAGAAGAACTGTATCATCATCAGCACTGTCAGTGTGTAGAGGGACATCATTATCTTCGCATTCTTCTCATATTTCAGTGACAGTTCTCTGACGATCCACAGTCCAATGAGTGTGAATATCAATGCCATGACAATGAATGCTGCCTGGTACCCGCGCGGATCTGACGAGAACAGTCTCGGGATAGCAAGGAAAAGATAGGCCAGCGGAGGATATTCCCAGTTCATGTCGTTATACGGTTCGTACGGAAGTATACCGTTGAATATCGCATCTCCGTAGAAGAAATAGTCCCGGATCACTTCGCCGTTGTGTCCGATGAGGATGAAGATCAGTGCCGCAACGATGATCACTGCAGAGAAGAATATCATGCACCCTTTCTTTTCGATCTCCTTTTCGGCATCGAATCCTGTTATCCTTTCCTTCAGCGCACTACCATCCATCAGACCACGAACTCCATTGAGATCAGGTCTCCGGGAAGAGTGCCGCTGAACACTGACAGCACCACCGTATCAGATCCGTTGGCGAACATCATCGCCCGCACTTCCGTTCCGCCGATGTTGATACATAATTCAGCTGAAACAGTGAGCTTGGTCGTGGTCATTCCGCTCTGATATGCTGCCACAAAAGCTCCCGCAAGATCGTATTCTGTGCTGTTGAAGATCAGTTTTCCGGATATGATGTAGTCGTTCTGTTCATCCACCGTTATAGAATATTCATCCGCAGGCACTGCGTTCCCGTATTCATCAAAACCTTCTGTTCCTTTCCATGTAATTCCTTCCGCATGTAACGGAACGGTGACCGTGGTCTGTCCGAGATTGCGCACCATGTATGCTGAAATATTCTCAATGCTTCCGGCAGATGTTTCCGTTCTGTAAAGTATCATCAGTCCCTTCTTCACGGACACAAGCCATATTGTATTGTCATCATCTATCAGCAGACCCAGACTCATGCTTCCGATCTCCAGCACAGACAAAGCGAGCCTGAAACCGATCGCCGGATCACCGTCGTACTTTATCTCGCCCTGCGCGGTGGTTGTTTCCTGAGAGATTATCGTCATACTGAGAGAATCGACACCGCCGTCGGTCGAATTGAGTATCCAGTCCCCTGTGAGGTTCTGCGAGAAGGAATCGATCATGTGCGGGACCTTACCGTCCCTTGTGTACGTAAGGCTGCGGGCCTCGGATCCGCCGATTGTGTCGTATGTGACCGTCACCAGGTTCAATATCCCTGAGATGTTCATACCGCCTACGGCCTGTGTTTCATTTCCTCCGGAACTTACGGAGAATCTCAGCATTCCCTTACCGCCGCCCGTATCCGATGCACCGGTGAACGCGATTCCGCTCATCGAACCGCTGACAGCCCCTTTCGCTACTGCCTCTATGATGAGATTGGACGCAGGGTCAGAAACTTCATATGCAGCGTAATTTCCGTCAGAATCATATCCTTTGACGTAAACNAGGAACCATTCTCCTTCCATGTCCCTGTCGCTGGAGTATGTGGGGGATGTGAAAAGCCCTGCCGCAAGCAGCACTGTGGCGAGCAGAATGACTGAAACAATGATCGTCACCGAACGGTCGCGGCCCATGCTTCCCGATTAATCTTGTTGATTAAAAGCATACCGATGGGTGCGTGCGCAAAGGGAGGATGCGAAACAACATCGCACCGTTCGTAACAGAACATATTATGTGCGTTGAAGTATTAACATGGAAGCACGGGAATGGTGATACGGGTCATGAAGTCGAATACGATACTGAGCATCATTTTCGTTCTTGTCGTAGCTACCGTGCTCATAGGTGAAGTGTACGTATACACATTCAACACGGACCGTTACTCCTCAGAGGTCTCAATGACCGCGGACGGCATTGATTATTCGGTGACGTCAGGAGGGACCAACCCGTATTCCGTTCTGGTGTTCGATAACGATTCCTTCGAAAAAAGCTCAAAATATTACGTTTACTACGACGCTGACTACGGATCGATCGTGGAGGATGTCTTCGTTCCCGTCGGAGCAAGAGCATTCACACAGGAATACTATATTTCACAACTGATCAAGATGCTCGAATACCGCGGGATCACTGATGTAGAGATACTGAACGCCGCGGATCTCAAAACGTCCATGGATTCTGACATCTCCTTGGGAAACATAACGAACGGGCTGATCGTTCTGTCCGGTGCGCTCCCCGACACGATATANCAGGGCAACGTAACCGATACGATATTCGATTGGCTGCAGGACGGGGGACGTTTGTATTGGGCAGGGAATCTGCTTGGCGCTTATTATTCCGTGCCGGGTAGTGTCGTTGAAGTACCGACAGGATATCAGACACTGTTCTTCGGTTCCGAATGCCTGAACACCGGCGATACGGAACGGGCGATGTCGGACATCACGACGAATGATCTCAGACACACGCTGTCGCTGATGAACAACAATGTCAGATACGGCATCGATACATCNGGATTATCAGGGACGTATCTCGAGATGGGTTACACCGAAGACGGATACAGCAGCATTGTCATGACCGAATTTGGGAATGGAATGATATGCGTTCTCGCAGGCGATTATTCCAACAATCAGCGTCATGATCTTGCACAGATGATCTCATCCGGGATCTGTCATCTTTCCGCATCTGCCGGATACGCCGGCGGTACGGTAGAACGCTCGACCGTCACCGGACAGATCGACATCACATTCATCACCGGCAACAATTACGTTGTTTACGTCTACTACGGCGGATATTACCCGATATACGGCATGGTCAGGGAGATGATCGCATGACCTTCGCCGACAGGATAAAAGGGCTGAGGGAAAAGGACGGTGGCGTTCCGTTCATCTGCAGGACCGTGCTGATCGTGCTTCTGATCGGTATTGTCATAAGACTGGTCATCGGGTTCCTGATGACGCANGTCTACGATATGCAGCACTGGGGCGTGGTCATGCAGAACATCAACAGCGGCAATGGGCTGTATGAGATCACCGGTTTCTTCTACACTCCGGTATGGGGATATCTGATGGGTGTCGCTGCGCTCTTCCAGGACCTCATAGGAATAGGACTTGTGGGGGAACGTGTCACTGAACTGTTCGTTATGGAGGACATCGCATGGTATTACACCGCAACAGTGACGACGCCGGCGTTCAATATGGCCATAAAATTGATGTTTCTGATCAGTGACCTCATCGTTGGGTATCTGATCTTCTGGATGATCCGGGACTTCACCAACGACCGCAGGAAGGCGATAATGGGTTTCACATTGTGGTTCCTTTGTCCTTTCGTCATCATCTCAGGTTCCGTGATAGGAATGTTCGACACAATTTCGGTGATGATGTTACTGCTGTCGGTTATCATGCTGAGAAAGGGACGTTACGCCGAGTCGGGCGTGATGCTCTGCCTGGCAACACTGCTGAAGTTCTTCCCGGGATTCCTTGTGTTCGTGTTCCTTGCGTACATCATATCTAAACACCGTGAGGAAGGCAACAGGAAACAGGTTACAAGTTTCATTATCGGTATTGCTGTGACTGCGCTGATCGTCTTCATTCCGCAACTGTTGGACGGTACGTTCGCTGACTGTTTCCTATTCATAACATCAAGGTTGGACAGCGGCACGGGTGCTGAAGCATTGGGCGCAATAAGTGGGTATGCTGCTCTTATCATCTACATACTGGCACTTGCTGTTTCCATATATTGTGCGATGCTTATCAACAAGAACGGGAAGGAAGACCTTGATATGAAACTGATGGATGCATCACTGATCATTGTCACCGTTCTGTTCCTGTTCCCTCCGCTTCCTCAGTACGTATTGCTGTTGTTGCCATTCCTGTTACTCGCGATGGCGTTCGACAAAAGATATCTTACACCATGCATCCTGCTGTTCATCGGAACAACGATCAGCGCAATTGCGGGAGGCCCGACAGATCTTGTTTCCATCGCTGTGTTCACTGATCTCATCTCTTTGGATCCGCTGCTCGGCATCATCGAAGGATATACCGCACCTGTCTTCGGAGGTTCACCGCTCATCCTTGTCGGTTATTTCGGATCTGCGATCCAGTACGCCGGAATACTGTTCGTGCTGTGGATACGTTTCGGTGACAGGATAAGGGCCGCCAGAACAGAAAGGAAAGCTGCACGTACATGACGATCCCGATCGGCGGGCTCTTGCAGACAACGCGCATTTTCAAAAAACTATTATATCCTTAGGATATCCAAGGGAAATATGGACGAAGCCGGAAGGTCGATCACAGGTGCGATACTGTCATTCATCTCGCTGATCATAGGAGTATGGACTCTGGACGGTGTGATGATCATAGTTTCACTGCTGACCTTCCTGTTCTGCGTTGTCATCGCAAAACACGGGAATTCTCACGGATTTGCGTTGATAACATCGGTGATCGTACTGATCTGCACCATAATGATGGCAACGGTCACGTCATATGAGGTGATGGTCGATGGCGGCATCGTATCAAAGGGTTCGTGGACGTATGTTGCAGCGGTGATGCACGCGATACCTATGATCCCGCTTGTCCTGCTGACATTCTACGGAACGGCAGCATTCTCCGGAGCTTCCTACAACTGGGTGCTGGTATCAGGACTCGGTCCGTTCATAGGTCTGGGGATACAGGGAATGGGATACGGATTGACATATCTCTTTGTGATAGCTGAGCTTCAAATAGGGCCGACAGAGAATGCCTATGTGCTGTACGGTCTGATGATCTGCATGATCGTTCTGATAATGTTCTCATTGATACTCAAAGGTAAACTGAAGAAGGGTCGGTTGATGATCACATCCAACGGCATGGAGGCTATGCAATGAGCGAGGCCAACGATCGCAGGGAAAGGAGGATCGCATGGGCAATGCTGATATTCTGTCCGTTGATGATGTTAATGATATTAGCATACGTTTCCGCAGGGAATGCTCCGGGTCTCGATGCAGGCCACCCAATGGAATATCTGCAGATGACCTGCCTCCTCTGGATGACGATCTCCGTGATCATTCCATTACTGAGACTCTTGCGGTTCGTTTCCCTTCCGATATGGTTCGTGTTCCTTGTCCAAGGAGATATGTTCCTGTATGTCATCTCACTGTGCCAGGGGTTCTATCTTAACCTGTCATGGTGGGGTGATCTGACACACATAATCGCATCCGCGATCGTTACAGGGTTCGTGTTCATTGCGTTGTGTCTCATGGAATCAAAGTCCCCTGATCACGTAACATTCGGATCGAAATACGGTATGGTCCTGATGTTGTTCCTGGTGGCATTGAGCTTTGGCTGCATATGGGAGATGATGGAGGGTTTCACGGATGTTCTCACAGGAACATCGTATATGGTGTACGGTGCGACCGATACGCTCGGGGATCTGGTCGCAGACTTCGTCGGTGTTTCCCTTATGACCCTCGCTGCATTGGTGATATTAAGCAGACAAGACGCAGAAAGCGTTGCATCAAAAGTGCGTTTGGGAAGGAAGATGATTCCATTCTGACAAATATGATTAATAAACTCAGTACTATCTCCCGCTCATGGAAATGGACAGCGTCAAAAGATACCGTTTGATCCTTTGGGCCCTTTTCGGCATTGCATGCGCTGTTTATCTTATCGTTGTGGACATCTCCGGGATCGACACGGAAGTGATGCGCGACCGTTTCAAGAACGCAGACGCGTTGTTCAACGGCGAAGCTCCTGTGACGGATTCCCCCCCCCCCCCCGGCTGTTCGCATCGACTCCGTTCTCATATAACATCGCTTACGTCGTTGAAGTTTTCGTTTTCTTCATGATCGGGCTTGTGTTCATCAGTAAACTCGCAGCAAGGTTCGGCAAGGACGAGAAGAAGGCAATGCTTGCCTATTCCGTCCTGATGCTGCTGATGTTCGAATTCGTTGTTGACCGCTATGACATATTCCCGGTGGTCATCACGCTGATATCGTTCTATTGCTTCACAACAAAACGTTACGTCTGGGCGTTTGCTTTGCTTTCGATCGCAACTCTTACGAAGTTGTATCCTGCCGTACTGTTCCCGATATTCCTGATACCGTTCCTGATGGACAGGAAGTGGATGGATGCGTTAAAGGGGACTGCTGCGTTCGTGGTGACCGCGTTGACGATAGTTGTTCCGATACTGCTCATTGAACCGGACATGATAATGCATTTCCTTGAATATCATTCGGACAGACCGCTTCATATTGAATCTACGGCTGCGTCATTCATCTATCCTTTTGCGATGATCGGCATGACAGATGTGTGGATCGAATACAGCTTCGGATCCGACAATCTTCTGGGTGCCTGGCCGGATGCTGTCGCTCCTTTCCTGTCGCCGCTGATGCTCATGCTCATTATTGTTTCCTGCATAATGTTCGGATATCTCTACAAAAAGAACAATGACGAGAAGGAACGTGACGTGCTCTTAGGAATTGCTATCCTTATTGTCCTCATGATCTTCATGATATTCGGAAAGGTGTTCTCTTCACAATATCTTATGTGGATCATCCCGCCGGTGGTGTTCATGTTCATGGTTCCCATTTCCGATAAGGAGAAGAAGAACATCATGGTCCTGACGATCCTTGCGTTCATTATCACTCAGGTCAATTTCGCATACAACATCGGTTATCTCGGAGGCGGTGTGAACATCAACGACCTGGGAATGATGATCCTGCTTTTACGTAATGTCCTGATGATCGTGTTCCTGTACATTACGATAAAAATAGTATACGACCGCTTCCTGCGAAAGGGCCGGGAGTCTGATATCACTGACCCATCTGAGTGAAACATCATATTGTAAAAATACCAAGCCCATAGGTTTGAAATAGTAGCTTCCTATTCTTTCGAATCGGTATCATCATGGCAGGAACGTGTACGATCGTCATTCCCACATATAACGAAGAGAAGAACATCGTTAACATGGCAAAATACATCAGGAACCTTTACCCTGATTTCCAGATAATGTTCATGGATGACAACTCCACCGATTCTTCAAAGGCTTTGATAGAAGAGCTGAACGATTCTAAAACGAGACTTGTAACAAGGGATCCCGCGAAGAGAGGATTGGCAGCGAGTGTGTTTCAAGGCATAGTAGAATGCGGTACCGATTACTTCATGACGATCGACTGCGACTTCCAGCACCCGCCGGAGGCACTTGGTGATATGTACAGGGAAATGGAGACCGGTTGTGATCTTTGTATCGGGGTACGTGACGACCGTTTTGCATTGGGATTCGTGAGATGGGCGGGCTCCTGGGCATTCAATGTTCTTGCCGATCTGTATCTGATATCAAAAGGTAAACGTATATCTCAGGATATAATGAGCGGCCTGATCGCCGGAAGAACAGATACATTCGTTCCTGTCATCGAAGAGAATTTCGACGAATTGGAAATGACAGGCTGGAAAGTTCTTCTCGATCTTTTGAAATTCGGCCCCTCTGACCTTACGATCAATAACGTAGCTTACAAATTCGGAAAGAGAGCTGAAGGGGAATCGCACATAAGCTCACGCGTTGTTATCACAACGTTCAACCAACTGGGAAGGATCGGAAAGTTCTGCGCCCGCTCATATGAAAAGATGAGAAGCTCTTAACGCTCGTATCTCCACGACGTTACGCCATTGGGCTCGAACATGAACTCTGCCAATTCCGCACCCGCTTTTTTCAATGCCGCGGATACTTGCGGTTTTTTATCGTAGTCGCATATGAAGTACATGAAACCACCGCCGCCTGCACCGGAGACCTTTCCGCCTATGGCGCCGTTGGACTTTGCGATATCGTACAACTTATCGATGTGTCTGTTCGTAACTTTACTTGAGAATTGTTTCTTGTACATCCACGATTCGTCGAGTTGTTCCGCAGCATCGTCGATGCTCCCTTCTCCAGGGACTTGCCTATCTTCTTTGCAAGCAGTTTGGATGCGTCAAGTGCGTTTTCGTTAGCACCTTTCTGAAGGGATTCCATCTGCGATTTGATTATGTCTGCGGATTCTCTTGTTATTTTTGTGTAACATAACACCGAACGGCATTGCAGCTCGTTGATCACATCTTTACAGATACCGACTGGTTTCACTTCCACTTTATCCTTGCTGAGTTTGATGTAATTGAATCCGCCGAACACCGCTGCATATTGATCTTGGTGTCCCCCTGCCAATCCGATGTCCTCACGTTCGAGATGGTAGGACAGCCGAGCCATCTCATATTTCGACAACTCACGGTCGGTCCAGTTCGCGATGGCTGCGATCATTGCAACTATCATCGTCGACGAACCTCCCAATCCGGAACCCGAAGGAACATCGGATTGTATGGTCATGTCAAACCCGTGATCCAATTCGAAGTGGTTCGCTACCGCTTTGATGAGATCCATATTACCATCGAGCTTGAACGGTCTGTTCTTCAGCGACCTCTTGAACCTTCCGTAATATCGGGATTCAACATTCATGATGTTGTCCTCCCTGGGTGTAAGAGTGCAGTAAGCATATTTGTTGATGGTCGTGTTGAGCACACATCCGCCTCTCTCGGATGCATACGGGTCGACGTCTGTGCCGCCCCCTGCGATGCCGATCCTTAACGGCGCTCTGGACCTGATGTATTTTGTCATTGCATCCCCCATCCGTATACTGTATTCACGCTGTTGAACCGTAAATCCTGAACACGCATGTTACTCCATGTTTTTAAATATAACTAGTACAAAGGCACCATATTTCCCATTTTTTGCAATACCAACGTGCCAGACTACTTTTCACCGATCGTCTCGTTCTTCCTTATCTCCCCGTCCCCGAGGACCGTATTGCTGATGATACAGTCAGTGATAGAGCATCCTTTTCCGATTATGCTTCCGGATATCTTCGATCCCTTTACCGATGATCCTTCCATTATCAGTGTCCTTGTTATCTCTGAATCCGTTATTGTCGAATTTCTTGATATCACAGCCTCGGAAACAACAGACCCAGCAACTTTGGAATCCTTTCCTGTGTATACAGAATTCGGATCCTTCGTATGAGCCATTATGATATTCGTTTCCAAAAGATCCGAAGGTCTTCCGACATCTCTCCACAGACCGTTTATCCTGTGGCCCTGTATCTTCCTTCCCCTTCCGATAAGGTCTGTGACCAACTCTTTCGAGAAGTCGTACATCTGATCCTTCGGGACCAGTTCCATTACGTCCTTGCTGACAACATACAGCCCTGCGTTGATCAGGTTCGAGAACACCTCTTCCGGCTTCGGTTTTTCCTTGAACTCCAGTATCCTTCCCGTCTCGTCCGTTCTTGCGATACCGAACTCACATGGGTTCTCCACAGGCGTCAGCGCTATTGTGATGCATGCATTCGATCTGAAGTGTTCCTCTATCTGCTTTTTTACGTCAATTTCGGCGAACATGTCTCCGTTCACTGCTACGAAAACGTCATCCAGACGGTCTTCCAGGATCTTTATCGCTCCTGCGGTCCCCATCGGAACATCTTCGTATGAGTATTCAATGGAAATATTCCTGTCGGAACCGTCGCCGATCGCTGCGGGGACCTGTTCCGATCTGTATCCGCATGCCAGTATGATCTCCTCTATTCCGGCTTTTGCCAACGATTCGACCAAATAATCAAGGCACGGACGGTCCAAGACCGGAAGTATCGGTTTCGGACATGTGTCCGTGAGCGGTCTGAGTCTCGTTCCCTTACCGCCGACCATTATCACTGCCTGACGTACCTTTCCCATGCCGGCTAATCGCCTAGTTGATATTTATTTACCGCTTATGAACCGTACTGCATTGATGCCTGTCGGTATCCCCAGCGAATCTGCGACCGGCTTACATTTTGTTCTCAGGATGTGCACGATCGGTATACTGAGATGCTGATCTGATAACGATTCGTAGTTTGCCATGCCTTTCGCTATCACCATATCTGCGGTTTCTATCTCTTTTCTCAGGTCCTCGCCTATTTCCTTCAGGTCCACACCGATCGCGAACTGGCCTGTGGTATACAACCCGTCGAGGATCTTATCCAACCCTATCCTTTCTGCATCTTCCTCTGTTATGTCGTTAAGGATCGGTTCTCCTCTTACGACCCCTATGACCTTCACACCATACGACTGCAGCTCTTTGATCAATACCTTGTCCAACTGTCCTTCTCCGCAGTTGTCGAAAATGTATATCACTTTCTTTGCCCTTTTCAGAACAGCTTTCATCTTGTCGGTATCGTCTGAACCGATGCCTTGGGAAAGGAGCCTTTCAAACTCATTCCTGAAATCATCTGGGTCATCTATTGCGATACCTGATCCGAAGTCCATTATGTTACCTATGACCGACAACAGAACGGCCGTTCTCAGTTTGTCTTCGGAATCGTTGACCATGCTCATCGCGCGGTCGAGATATTCCATTGCAACGTCATCCGCACGTACCTTCAGTTCATGATACGGATCGGATATTCCCATTGCTGCATACGCACTTTTGTGCACGGCCGTCGCCACTTCCGCGGAGTTCCTTCCTTCCGCGAATTCTTCTGCATAGGTCCTCATAGCGGCTTTCAGCGCCGAGAACTCTGTTCCGTTGCCTGCCAGTATGGCTTGGAAACGAACTCTTTCCATCAGGCACGGAACGCAATCCGAACGTATCTCCATGCTCAGAGATACGAAGACTGGGATATACTGTTTGCCTTTTTCCATACCCCTTTATTTAAATATAGGAATGAGTTATCGCTGAGATATGGTAGCCGATAAGGTTTGTTCCTCTTGCGGTATGAGGCTCCTCGGGCACGGTAACACGTTCT
>JGI994J12354_10001170_pt1 | contig 26625 bp, 25 predicted proteins | sample IntmicLarv3ML3BL_FD_12354 | JGI IMG/M metagenome (IMG submission 12354)
GCCCGCCGATGCATCCGCCCTTGCAAAACAGCGGCTCGATCAGCTTGCCCTCAACGTTGGGGTTGCCAAAGAACAGCCCCATGACGTCCTCGGCACCACTGACATGCAGCACCTCCGCCTGGGTGCCGTCGCTGGGGATGCCGCCCGCCTTGAGCATACCGCCCTGGAGGGGAAATAATCGGGCATCGCCAATCTCGTAGAATCGATCAAAACTNCTCTCCGAGCAGTCTTCCAGGACAACATCCTCGCGCTCGAACCATTCCAGCAGTTCCTCGAATGTCAGTGCGACATCGATGGCATCGCGGTTTTCCGGGCGTTTTGCTTCTTGTTTTTTGGCCGCGCAAGGGCCGATGAATGTCACTGCGCAACCGGGGTATTTGTCCTTGATGATCCGCCCGTGGGCGATCATGGGCGAGACGACGGGGATCAACGCGTCCATATAGTTCGGCTGGTATTTTTCGACATAATTGACAACCGCGGGACAGGCAGTACAAAGACTGCCCGACCGCGGTTGTGCAAAGGATTGGTCGGCGACGTATTTGGCACCTTCGGCGGTTTCGCTGACAAACTGGAAACCCAGCCGTCGCAGGGCCGAGGGCAGGCGACGCCCCAGGGCGGCGGGGAACATGGCCGCAAAGGAGGGCGCGACGCTCGCCGCCACCATGCCTCCGCCCGCCAACAGCGCCCCGGCCGCCTCCAGATCCGAGCGCACGGTCTTGGCCCGCTGGGGACATTCGCGCACGCAGGTGCCGCATTTGATGCACAAGTCATCTTCAATCCGCGCCTGTCCACCGCTGATGCGGATGGCCTTGACAGGGCACTCCCGCACACAGCGGTAACAGTCCTGGCAGTTTGCCGTGATTGTGTAGATGGTTTGTTGCGGCACCTTGATCACCTCATCCTTTTATTTGATTGCTCTTTGAATTTCCGCCACCGCGTCGGCAAAGGTACAGTGTTCCAGCGCCTTGCCGTTGACGTTGAGCACGGGGCCCTTTTTGCATTGTTTGCCGCAGAAGTTGGCCTTGAACTCGGTTTTGCCTTCCAGGCCGTTCTCGCGGATATAGTCCATCAACTGCTTGTAGAGCTCCTGGGCACCGCGCAGGAAGCAACTGGTGCCAAAGCAGATTTCCAGCGACAGGGTTTTCTCTCCCTCCGAATCGCCGAGCACAAAGTTCTCCTGCAGGATGCGCCGCCGATTTTCGTAGGAAGTGTGCAGCAACTCATGCGCCTTGTGATCATCCAACCCTTCGGCGTAGATCTGCTGGACATAGGGGTTCTCGGACGAGATGTGGAATTGCAACATCTTGTCGTTGTCAAACAGTCCCTTGGCGCGCTTTTGCACGGCCGTGCGATCCTCGGTGATGGGTTGTCCCCCGCCGTTGACACAGCCGCCGCAGCAGGCCATGACCTCGACCAGATCGTAATGGACCTCGCCGTTGCGGATGCGATCGAGCAGTTTGCGAGCGTTGGCCAGGCCGCTGACGACGGCCAGGCTCAGGGTCTCGCCGCCGATGGCGATCTCGGAGGTCTTGATGCCATCCTCGCCCCGCAACTGCTTGAACTCCTGCGCCGAACCCTTTTCCAGGGTCTCGGCGGCAAAACGCAACACGGCCTCGCTGACGCCGCCGGAGGATCCAAAAATCACCGACGCGCCCGTAGAAAAGCCAAAAGGCATGTCAAAGGAACCCAGCTCCAGCTTGTTAAAGTCGATGCCGCTCTCCTGGATCATCAGCGCCAATTCCTTGGTGGTGATGACATAATCGACATCGGGGTTGCCCTGGGTCTTGAACTCGTCGCGGTTGGCCTCGAACTTCTTAGCCGTGCAGGGCATGACCGACACGACAACCAAATCCTCGCGTGCGATGCCAAGGTCTTTTGTCAACTGCTCCTTGCACAGCGAGCCGAACATTTGTTGGGGCGAGCGGCAGGTGGATAGGTTGGACAGATAATCGGGGTAATATTGTTCAGCGAACTTAACCCACGCCGGGCAGCAGGAGGTGAACATGGGCAAATTCTCGCCCTTTTTGCGGCGCGCGAGGAATTCCTTGCCCTCTTCGACGACCGTGAAGTCAGCGCCAAAACAAGTGTCATACACCCGATCAAAGCCCATGCGGCGCATGGCTGTGATGATGCGGCCGATGGCCAGCGCACCCGGGTCTTTGCCAAAATATTCGCCCACCGCCACGCGCACCGCCGGGGCAATCTGCACGACGACGGTCTTGGACTTATCGTAGATAGCATTCCACACGCCGCTGATCTGGTATTTTGGCGTCAGCGCGCCCACGGGGCAGACCTTGACACATTGCCCGCAGCCGACGCACTCAATCTCGCCAATTCCCTTGTTAAAGCAGGTACCCACCTGGGCCTTGGCCCCGCGATAGGCAAATCCCAACGCGCCGACAGACTGGATCTCGTCGCACACCCGCACGCAATCGCCGCACAGAATGCACTTGCTGGGATCGCGCAGGATGGCGTCCGAGGAAAAATCGATGGTCTCGACACGGTTCATCTGCTTAAAGCGCACGTCGGTGACCCCCAGCTGCTTTGCGATGGCCTGCAGGCGGCAATCGCCGCTCTTGGGGCAGGTGGTACAGCTTTGGTCGTGGCTGGCCAGCATCAGCTCGATGATCATCTTACGCATGTCGCGGACTTGCTTGGTGTTGGTGTGCACCACCATGCCGTCCTCGGCCTTGGTCGAACACGCCGGCACCAACCCGCGCCCCTCGACCTCGACCATGCACATGCGGCAAGCGCCGTAGACGCTGATCTCGGAATGATAACAGAAGGTCGGCAGCTCGATGCCCGCCTTGCGGCACAACTCCAACAGATTGCGCTCGCCCTCGATGGTCACCAGGGTGCGGTCAATGATGATGGTTTGGTGTTTCATCGAATTATCCTTTCGTAATGGCGGCAAACTTGCAGCTCGACACACATGCGCCGCACTTGATACACTTGTCCGGGTCGATGACAAAGGGCTTTTTGATCTCGCCCTCGATGGCCTCGACAGGGCACTTTCTGGCACATAGCGAACAGCCCTTGCACTTTTCGGGGATGATCTTGTAGGTAGCCAGGGCCTCGCAGTTGCCCGTGGGGCAACGCTTGTCCTGCACATGGGCCATGTATTCTTCGCGGAAGTATTTGAGCGTCGAGAGCACGGGATTGGGCGCGGTCTTGCCCAGCGCACACAGCGAGCCGACCTTGACCATGCCGGCCAATTCTTCCAGCAAATCAATGGTATCTTGCGTCGCGCGCCCCTCGATAATATCGTCCAGTAACGCTAACATCTGGCGAGTTCCCTCGCGGCAGACAACGCACTTGCCACAGGACTCGTTCTGGGTGAACTGCATGAAGAAGCGGGCGATCTGCACCATACAGGTGCTCTGGTTCATGACGACCAGCCCGCCCGAGCCGACCATGGCGCCGACGGTTTGCAGGTTGGCATAATCCAGCGGCAGATCCAGGTGATCCTGGGTCAAACAGCCGCCCGAGGGCCCGCCGATTTGCACGGCCTTAAAGTCACAGCCGCACAATGAGCCGTCGTCGTTGGTCACGCCGCCGCCGATTTCGCCGACGATCTCGCGCAGGGTCGTGCCAAAGGGGACTTCGATCAGGCCCGTGTTGGCGACGTGGCCGGTCAGCGCAAAGGTCTTGGTGCCCTTGGCGGTGTCTGTGCCCAGTTTGCTATATTTTTCGGCCCCCATGTGCAGGATGAGCGGCACCGTGGCCAGGGTCTCGACGTTGTTGACAGCGGTGGGTTTGCCGAACAAGCCTTTTTCCGCCGGGAAGGGCGGCTTGAGCGTGGGCATACCGCGGTAGCCTTCGATGGAGGCGATCAGCGCGGATTCCTCGCCGCAGACAAAGGCGCCCGCTCCCTCTTTGATGGTGATGTCAAAGCTCTTGCCCGAGCCAAAGGTGTCGTCACCCAGGATGCCTGCCTCGCGCGCCTGGCGAATGGCTTCTTCCAGCCGCTTGACAGCCAGGGGATATTCCATGCGCACGTAGATGTAACCGTGCGTGGCGTTGACNGCTTGCGCNGCNATCATCATGCCCTCAAGCACGGCGTGGGGGTCGCCCTCCATGACGCAGCGATCCATAAAGGCACCGGGGTCACCCTCGTCACCGTTGCAGATGACGTATTTGACGTCGCTTTCGTTAATGCGGGTCAAATCCCACTTGCGGCCTGTGGGGAATCCGCCGCCGCCCCGACCCTTGAGGCCCGAGGCCAATATTTCGTCACAGATCTCTTTATCGGTCATATCCAGCGCGGCCTTGCGCGCCATGAAGTAACCGCCGTGGAAGATGTACTCATTCAGGTCGTGCACGTCGATGTTGCCGCACAGCCCCAGCATGATGCGCTGTTGGCGGGAATAGAAGGGGATTTTGTCCATCTCGTGGATGCGGGTGCCGCTGTCGGGACAAGCGAACAACAAATGCTCGATGTGCTCGCCCTTGAGCAAGGTTTTGTCGATGATGTCCTCGACATCGTCCAGTGTCACCTTGACATACAGCACGCCCTGGGGTTGCAGGGTAACCAGCGGGCCCATCTGACAAAAGCCCTGGCAACCGCTCTCGACCAGTGCGTAGTCTTCGCCGCCGCACTTGCATCCGCCCTCTTCGACCTCCAGCGACACGGCCACCTTGAGCCCACGCTTGGCCAGTTGCTCGCGAAATTTGTGATAGATCTTCATCGAGCCGCCCGCCATGCACCCCGTGCCCGCGCAGATAATGATGCGGGGGGCCTGGTTGGCCGCCGAGTTGGCGAATTGTTCTTTGCGCTGTTCCAGTGTCATCGTCTTAGGCATTGGCGGCTTCCTCCTGACGGATCTTTGCGAGCAGTTCCTTGGTCTTTTCCGTATTCATCGCGCCATACACGTCCTCGTTGACCACGACGACAGGGGCCAGGCCACAGGCGCCCAGGCAAGCGACGGTCTCGAGCGTGAACAACAGGTCCTCCGAGGTCTTTTTGCTCTCGTTGAGCCCCAGTTCGGTCTCCAGCACCTTGATGATGTCCGCCGACTTTTTGACGTGGCAAGCCGTGCCGTCGCACACCTTGATGACGTATTTCCCCTTGGGCTCAAGCGTGAAGTGCGAGTAGAAAGTCGCCACGCCAAACACCGTTCCGGGTGAGATTTCCAGCGCCGTAGCCACATAGGTCATAATGTCCTCGGGCAGATAGGAATAGGCTTCCTGGATCTTTTGCAGGATGGCAATCAGATTGCTGGGTTTGCGCTCGTAACGGTCGAGAATGTCGCAAACCTGCTCAAATTTGGTTCCGAATTCGATGTTCATGCCCGTTTAGTTCCTCTCCCCGTAGTAAGCCTTGCGATAGAGTTCCTCCAAATCCGCGATCAAGGGGTAGCGCGGGTTGGCCGTGGTGCACTGATCCTCAAAGGCGTGCTCGGCCAGCTCGGGCACTTTGGCAAAGAACTCTTTTTCGTCAACGCCGCAGGCCTTGATGCTCGTGGGGATGTTCAACATCTCCATCAGCTTCCACACCGCGTCAATCAGCGCGGCAATCTCGTCCTCGCGCGTCTTGCCGCCCAGGCGCAGGTGGTGGGCGATTTGGGCATAGCGGTAGTCGGCCATAAACTCGCTGTACTTGGGGAAAATCGGGAACTTCTCTGGCTTTTGTGCATTATAGGCGATGACGTGGGGCAGCAGCACGGCGTTGGCGCGGCCGTGGGGGATGTGGAACTCGCCGCCCAGCTTGTGCGCCATCGAGTGGTTGATGCCCAAGAAGGCGTTAGTAAACGCCATGCCGGCGATGCACGAGGCGTTGTGCACCTTCTCCCGCGCCAAGGCGTCATTCTCGTCGGCGTAGCTGCGGGGCAGGTATTTGAAGACCAGCTCAATGGCCTTCATCGCCAAGCCGTTGGTGAAGTCCGATGCCAACACCGAGACATAAGCCTCGACAGCGTGGGTCAGCACGTCCAGACCCGTGTCGGCAACGATAGTCTTGGGCAGGGTGGTGACGAACTGGGGATCGATGATGGCGACGTCGGGCGTTAGCTCATAGTCGGCCAAGGGATATTTAATGTTGCCGTTCTCCTTGTCGGTGATGACCGAGAAGGAGGTCACCTCACTGCCCGTGCCCGAGGTGGTGGGGACGGCGACCATTTGGGCCTTTTTGCCCAGGTTGGGGAACTGGAAGGCCCGCTTGCGGATGTCCAGGAACTTCAGGCGCAGGCCGTCAAAATCGGTGTCGGGATGCTCGTAGAACAACCACATGCCCTTGGCCGCGTCGATGGGCGACCCACCGCCGATGGCGATGATGACGTCGGGCTTGAACAGGTTCATCGAATCGACGCCGCGACGGATGGTCTCGACCGAAGGATCGGGCTCGACGTCGGCAAACACTTCGCAGTGCACCCTGTCGTTGCGCTTGCGCAGATAATACAGGGCTTTGTCCACGTATCCCAGCTGCACCATCATCGGATCGGTGACGATGAAAGCCCGCTTGATGTTGGGCATTTTTTCCAGATACTGGATCGAGCCCTTCTCAAAATAAATGCGGGGAGGGATCTTGAACCACTGCATGTTGTTCCTCCTTTTGGCGATGCGCTTTTTGTTGATGAGGTTGACGCTCGAGACGTTCGAGGTCGTCGAGTTGCGCCCGAACGAGCCGCAGCCCAGCGTCAGCGAGGGCGTGTTGGTGTTGTAGATGTCACCGATCGCGCCCTGCGAAGATGGCGAATTGATGATGACGCGGCCGACCTTCATCTCCTGGCCGTAGCGCACGCACAGTGCTTCGTCGTCGCAGTGGATAACCGCCGAGTGGCCCAGGCCGCCGATCTCCAACATGCGGTTGGCATAAGCAAAACCTTGCTTTTCGTCCTCGACGACAAAGTAGGCCAGCACGGGCATCAGGGTTTCCATCGACAGCGGATAGTCGAACGAGGGCTCAGGCAACCGCGCCAGCAGGATCTTGGTGCGCGGGGGCACTTTGATGCCCGACTGCTCGGCCACCCAAACGGCGCTCTGACCGACGGCGGTGGGGTTGACGGTCAGCTTTTCGCGGTTGATGACGAAGTTAGTGACCTTCTCGATCTCCTCATCGTTGAGGAAGTAGCAGTTGTTTTCCTTTAAAATGCGCTCGAACTCGGGCGCGATGGCAGCGTCGACGATGGCGGCCTGCTCCGAGGCGCAGATCATGCCATTGTCGAAGGTCTTGGAGATCATCAAGTCGGTGCAAGCGCGGGCGACGTTGACGTTGCGGTTAATGTAGCATGGCACGTTGCCGGGGCCGACACCCAGGGCGGGTTTGCCGGCACTGTAGGCCGACTTGACCATGCCCGCGCCGCCTGTGGCCAGGATCAGCGATACGCCGGGGTGGTTCATCAGGGCGTTGGTCGCCTCCATCGAAGGCGTCTCAACCCACTGGATGCAGTTCTCGGGCGCGCCATGGGCAATGGCGGCGTCGCGCACGATCTTCGCGGCCTCGACCGAGCACATTTGCGCCGAAGGGTGGAAGGCAAAGATGACGGGGTTGCGGGTCTTGGCGCAGATCAGCGACTTAAACAGCGTGGTCGAGGTGGGGTTGGTCACCGGGGTGACACCCGCGACGACACCCACGGGCTCGGCGACCTCGATGTAGCCCTCCAGCTCGTTTTCGTCGACGACGCCGACCGACTTGAGGTTCTTGATGCTGTGCCAGATGTATTCAGTCGAAAAGATGTTTTTGATAACCTTGTCCTCGGCAATGCCGCGGCCGGTCTCCTCGACGGCCAGCTTGGCCAGCATCATGTGCTTGTCCAGGCCCGCCAGGGTCATGGCATGGACGACTGCATCGACCTGCTCCTGATCCATCTGCATATACGCCGCCAGCGCTTCTTGGGCTCGGGCGACCAATTCATCTACTTGTTCCGCCGGGGTTAGAACGACTTCTTGTTGCTTCTTCATGGATGCTTTCTTCCTTCTCTTTCTTCCGAGATGTTATCGGCCAACTGTCTTGTCAAGATCGCCAGCGAGGCGGCCAGATCCTCGTTTTTGACGATGATGCCCTTGGGCACGGTCAGCGTAACCGGCGCAAAATTCCAAATGGCCCGCACGCCGCCCTCGATCAGCTTGTTGCACGCCTCCTGTGCACAATATGCCGGCACGGCGATAATGCCAATGTGGATGTTGAGCCGCTGACACAGGTTGGCGATCTTTTCGGCGTCCAACACCTGTACACGATCGAACTCCTGCCCCACCAAATCCGGGGAGCTGTCAAAAGCCGCGACGATTTTCATGCCATAGCTCTTGAAGTTCTCATAGGAAAGGAAGGCCTTGCCCAGGTTGCCCGCGCCGACCAGCACGGCGTCGGTGTAGTTATCATGCCCCAGAAAATGCTCCAGGTCGGCAATCAAATCGCGGGTGATATAGCCGATCTTGGGCTTGCCGCCATCGCTGACGACCGCCAGATCCTTACGCACCTGCACATCGTGCACGCCCAGCGCGGCAGAAATGACCGTTGATGAGATGTTATCGGGACTGCCTGAGGGCAACTGCTTCATATACCGCAGGTAACTGAGCAACCGGTTATACAGCAGGATAGACATCGGTGAACTCGCTGACATGGCAACAACCTCCTACGCGAAAATGATACGTTCAGTATCGATACTCATCGTATCGATATGAAGTATATCAAATGATTCTATCTTTGTCAAACAATCACCCTGCCAAAACACAAACAAGCCGCCGTGTGCTTGCCACAGCGGCCTTTTACCTGCTACCAGCCAATTGACGCGCCTCCCCCCTTTTCGATCGGCTCAGCAACGGAGTCTGTCGTATTCCCAAGCCGCATTAATTGTTTTATCCAAATTTTCAGCAATTTCACTAACCCGCGTCTCTTCCTCATCATACCAAAAATTCACGAGTTTCGCCGCCCCCCGCGCCGCATCCCATCCCGCCACTTCAAAGCATACATGGTAATACGGCACATACCCGGGATCGTGGACGATCACTTCCCCCAAACACACTCTTTTTTCAAATGCGAAACTCACTCGCAAACACTCTTGCGTATCAATCAAAACTTCAATCGTAATGTTTTTGTCCCTTAGTGCCTGTTCGCGATCTGCCAACCATGCGGCGATAATTCTCCGTCTTTCGGCCAAAGAGGGTATCAGCAAACGACTTACGTCCCAGTCTCCGCTCCAATATGCCCTGTCCCCATCACATACAAACGAATAGCAAAATCCCTCGCCCTTCTTCCGATGATGCGTATCAATATATTCCAATGCCCGTTGATAGCTTTTCTCCACGTCCTCATCAATATCCCTTGGCGAAAAACACCAGTTGTCGTCTGTCGTCGCCGTCGGCGTTCCATCCTCATCGATTCCGATGACATCCCCGCCCAAAATCACAACCTTATGGGCACGCAAAGCGCCAATCAGCTCCATCGCAAGCACGTGTTTCCACGCAAATTGATTGACGCCAAGGCACCTCAAATCAGTTGCGCCTTCGAGCATTCTTGGTGTAATCACTTGGCTCATCTCAGCCCCGCATCCATCACATCCTCAAACCCCACCAGCCGCTTGGCCTCGACGTTGCGCGCAAGATACTCCCGCGCGACCAAACACCCGTCGTCTTTCCCATTTTTCCTGCTTTTGACGCGGATTTTGTTGGGTGTTTTATAGGTGGTATAGATCGTCAACGCCTCCGCGCCCCTGCCTTTTATTTTTCGCTCGACGGCCTCGATGTCCTCCGTCTTGATTTCATAGCCCTTTTCCCATGTGTATATCCGCATCCCCTCCTGCCCAACGACGAGGTAGCGCGCTTTATACTTGTTCGTTGCAAGGCATATTCCGATTACATTGATGCCGCAAGCCGCCCCAACCATCAAGGGCAGCGTCCACCCACCGATTTCGCTCGCCACATAGGCGCACACGATCGCATTGACAAAAAGCATCGCCAAGGGCAAGCACAGCTCCAACCGATCAGGCACCATGTCGGGCCGAAAGTTCGCTTCGTCATACACATGCGTCCGCCCGACACCGATGCGCAAAAAAGCCAACTCGCATCCCCCCACGACAATGATCGCCACCAGGCTCAGCGCAAACAGCGCGTTCTCCCCCATCTGCAAAAAGCCGTTTAAACCCATGTTCTTTCCTCCCTTACTTCTCAGGCACCGGGCCTCACCCCGCCTGATCCTGCGCAATGACGTCGCTCATGATGTCCTGCAACTGCACGCAGGTAAAGGTAAACTCGCGCAGGCCGAAGTCCGACTCGATAAAAGTATAAAAAACCTTTCCGTCCTCGGTCCACAAGGTTCTGGGTTGCTCCACGGGCACCACTTTCTTTCCCGCGTCGTTCAACCGGTATTCAACGCCTTGGTGTGTGGTTAAAACACCTCTGGTGTCCGACAACAAGAGCTTATAATACCCCTCCCCCAACATCGGGGAAACTCCCGCTGTTCATCGTCAGAGCCTCCCCGAACACAAAGTCAAAAGGCCCGGCCGGGTTGACGTCCTGGCGCCATTTCGATTCCTGCGTCAGCACGCCCTCCTGCCTTTGGTTGGTCACGCGAAGGATTTCGATTTTAACGGGGTATGCCGCCAAGCGCTTTTGCAATTGGGCACAGACCTGCCGATCCCGCATGGCGTTATACCCCGGCGAGTTGGTCGCGAGCATTTGCGCCGCAACCGCCAGCACCGCTATCACCGTCAGCGAGGCCAGCAAACTGACCCACATGACGCTACACGACTTGCATATACGGACCATGGCTACCTTATTCGCCACCGCGGCAGGCGTCACACCTTGTTCATGAGGTTGATTTTCCATCGTTTCCTCCCCGATTTTTCCTATTATATCATCGGCTCACGCCGCCGCGTCCTCACCGACTTCTGCGAGCAGTTTTTCCAGTTGCACGCACGTGGCAGTAAACCGGCGGACGCCATTGGTCGATGCCGTCGTCACATAAAAAAGTTCCCCGTCACTCGTCCAAATTGTCGACCTGCTCGCCATATCGATCTGATAATAAACCGCCGCGTCAGGAAAGCCGCCGCGATCCTTCGGCCACGATTCTTCGAGCACAAAGTAAAAGGGATTCGTTATCTCAAACGTGCCAACCAACACTTCATCAATCGTCGTTTTCCCCTGGTTCACACGCTCCGTGCAGTAGTAGATTTTGACGTCTTCCGGATAGGGCTTATGCCGTGCGTTCAACTGCTCACAGGCTTTCTCATCCAGCCGATACTGACGACTCGGCGATTTGGCCCAGGCTTGCCCGCCCTTGACCACCCCAACCACCAACAACACCAACACAATAAAGCCGGAAATCACTGCGATAACGAGCGCGCGCTGTCTGCGCGCCTTTTCCATGACTTTGGCAACCGCCGCCTCGCGCTCCGCGCCCTTTTCATAATAACCTTTTTCCACGGGTTCCCCCTTTGCACTTTCTTTATTAATGTCAGTATACTTCATTCCTTGCGATAAAGCAACATTGCCACCGCAACACAAAAGCTCCACCGACAAATATCGGTGGAGCTATATCCGGGATCATTGATCAAGCAGAGTGTGCGCCTCACTCGGCCAACAGCGCGTGCCCCTTTTCGCAGACTTCGTAGATGGCGTCGAATTGCTGCTCGATGAGTGGGGTGACGGCTTGGGTTTTCTTGGCGATGCCGCGTTTGTACAGCAGATACGGCAGGATCCAGCCGATAAAACCGGGGATGGCCAGCAAGATCATCAGCAGGATCATCTCGGCATAGATGAAGGCGAATGTCGCGCCCGCCAGCAAAGCCGTACCGATCAGCCCAACGGTCATGGCGGTGACAAAGGCCCCCGACACCTTTGACCGTTCCAAGCTTTCGATCTGTTTGATGCCGGCATCGAATTGGCGTTGCAGGCGGGAAAGCTCGGCTTTATTTTTGATCTTGCGGTCGCGCTTGAACTTTAGGGTGATGGTGGAAAACCCGAGGAGGGATTGCGGAATACCATCCAACTGCCAGCCAAAGCTCGGATAACCATCCGTGTACACGCCCTCCATATCGCGGTTGGTGACGACCTCTTTGTACTCATAGCCGATAAAATTCTCGCCGGTTTTCGTGATCTCGCTCATGGGAATCTCCTTTCAAATCAAGGGCGTCTGCCCTTGTCATGCGCCTATTATCGCTCACCGATATTAGCGATTTGTTTGGGAATTGTTTGGGGGATGTTAATGCAAAAAACAACAGCTACGAGCTGTTGTTTTTTGAGGTGATACGACGCGCCCCTTTAGCGATTCTTGTTCTTGACAACGACAACAGCGATGATGATGCCGACCACCACCACCGCGGCGATCCCAATAATCCAACCAGTCATGTTTGCATCTCCTTTCGTTTTGCAGAGTTGCGCGCCCGCAATCTGCTTGATGCCATCATAACGCCCGGATGTTTCGGATTTGTCAGAGAATTGTTGATAAGATATTAACGCGCGGCCTTGAATGTCACCGTAAAACGACTCCCCTCCCCCGGCTGGCTTTGGGCCGTGATGCGCCCGCCCACCAGCTCGATCACCCGCAGCACCAGCGCAAGGCCCAGGCCGTTGCCCTCCTGCGAGTGCGAGGTGTCGCCCTGATAGAACTTGTCAAAAATGCGGTTGAGTGTCCCCTCGTCCATCCCGCACCCGGTGTCGGCCACGGTGACAGAAATAGTGTCAACCTCCGAGGTTTGCTCCAGCGTGACGCGCCCGCCCGGTGGCGTGAATTTCAGGGCGTTGGCGAGCAGGTTGTTCCACACGATCTCCAGCATCGCCCGGTCGGCATACACCATGGCCCGGTCGTCCATGGCGGCAGTGAATGCGATGCCCTTTTCGTCCAGCAAATCCTCAAAAGTCAAGGCGCAGTCAGCCAACTGGCGACAGAGGTCATAGGGCTCCAAGGTCGGCACAATGCGTTGGTTTTCCAGTTTGGAAAGTTTCAGGATATTTTGCACCAGCGCATTAAGTTTCCGGGATGCGGCAATGATCGTGTCCGTGTATTCCCGCCGCTGTTCGGGCATCGTGTGCTCGGCCTGCAGGGCCGTTGCATAATTTTGGATGACCGCCATGGGGGTTTTGATCTCGTGCGAGACATTGGAGATAAAGTCGGTTTTCATGGTTTCGATGGTACTCAGTTCCTGCACCATCTTGTTAAAATCCTCAAACATCACATCCATATAATCGTACTTGTCGGCAGTGTGCACGGGCTCGACATAGACGGTAAAGTCGCCATCAGCCACTTCCTTTGCTCCCTCGCTCAATCGGCGCAGAGGCTCGTCGAATTTCTTGCGAATTTGGAAGTGGGTCAGCATAGCAAACACCCCCGAGACAATCGCCCAATACCCCGCCATGCCCAAAATATATTGCACCGGCATGGTCGCAAAATCCACATACTCGGCATAAATCAGCCATTGCCCCGCCGACAGCACCGACAAAACCGCGAAGGTAAAAACAAACTCTTTCCACGCAAAATGCGAGCTTCGCACGCGGGCATCGCCAGGACTCGGTTGCTTGCTCATTGCGGCACCGCCTTGTACCCAAGCCCGTGCACCGTGACAATTTTAAAGTCCTCACAATCAGAAAACTTATCCCGCAATTTGGTGATATACACGTCCACCGCCCGCAGTGTCGTGTCGTTGTTGGCATCCCAAAACTCATCCATCAACTGCTGGCGCGAAAAGGTTTTCTTGGGGTAGGATAACAGCTTATACAGGATGTTAAACTCCCGAACCGTCGCGGGTATCTCTTCGCCGTCCACCGTAATGCTCATGGCGTCGGCGTCCATCGTCGTCCCGCCGACCGTCAGCTTCTTTTCGCTGGCGATGTTGGCTCGGCGCAGCAGGGCACCCACGCGCATCAGCAGTTCCTCCATGCTGATGGGCTTGACCATATAATCGTCGATCCCCGCGCGGAATCCCTTTTGCTTGGACGCAATGTCGTCCAGCGCCGTCATGAACAGAATGGGGATTGTCCTATTGATGCCCCGCACGGTCTTGGCAAACTCAAACCCATCCACGCCCGGCATCATGATGTCCGAAACGATCAGATCGTACAACGAATTGTACATCAAATCATACGCCAGCCGCGCATTCAACGCGCCCTTGGCATTGTAGCCATTATCATTTAAATACGTGCAGACGATCTGATTGAGCTGCACATCGTCCTCGACCACCAGAATGTTGACCATACTACCCTCCTGTTTTCCACTCGGCCTCCGGCCCGCCATGCCGATTTGCTTATTATACAGAAAGGGCCTTTGTGAATCATCAAAAAAATGTTAAAGAAATGTTAATCGGAATCCGTACCGCCACACAAAACCCTCGCCCTTTTCACAGCGAGGGTTGTCAGCCAGCGCTCTGGGCCTATCTTTTTTGTTATTTGGATTTATTGCACTTCAAAATCAATGAATTTATTATTCAACCAATGCTCTTTTTTGTTGATCTGTTTATACGTTAACAAGCCTCTTTCATTTTTCGCATGGGTCGCATAAACATCGCGTTTGACATAAAACGATTTTTTGCTGCCGTCCGCCAGCTCAAAGAACAAAAAATAGGACGATGGGCCGCGATGGCTTTCTTGTATTTTTTCTGTCAGCACCGCTTGCGCTTGGATGATCGGCAATGCCGCTTGCTGTTTTTTGGAGATTCGCATACTGACCAGCCACCAAATCACCCCAACGCCAACAGCGCCAAACAACCCCGCGCCCATGTTAATCACATCGAACGCCCCAAGCATAGTCAACGCAAGAAAAAGCACCAAAGCAAGCACCGAACAAGCAATGTACACAACGCGCCCAAGAGATTTTTCATTCGCCACGCCATCCCCTCGCTTTCTTGCGGAAGCCCCACAACTAGCACCCAACCCCCGCCTTTTTCAAGGCAGGGGTTGTTGATGCGAGTACTCAGTTGTACTTGGGCAGCCAATCCCCGTGCTCGGCGATCAGGGCATCGACCATCTTGCGGATGTCGTCCAGCGACAGCTCAGCGGCGGTGTGGGGCTCGAGCATGGCGGCATGGTAGACGTGATCCAGCTTCTTGGTCACGGCGGCCTCGATGGCGATGAGATGGACGTTGACGTGGGTCATGTTCATGGCGGCCAGTTGCACTGGCAGTTTGCCGATGTGGCAAGGCGTCACGCCCGCGCCATCGACCAAGCAAGGCACTTCGACGCAAGCGTCCTCGGGCAAGTTGGTGATCAAATGCCCGGTGTTGATGACGTTGCCGCCAATCTTGTAGGGCTGGTTGGTGACCATGGCCTCCATGATGTACGATGCATACTCACCACTGCGCTCGTGGGCGATGATGTCGTCGGCGACCAGGCCCTCGTACTCGCTCTTCCACCCGGCGATCTGCTCGACACAGCGGCGGGGATATTCATCCAGCGGAATATTGAAGCGCTCAATCAACTCGGGGTAGCGCGACTTAATATAGAAGGGATTGTATTCGGCATTGTGCTCGCTGGACTCGGTGCAGTAGAAGCCCAGTTTGTCGATGTAATCAAATCGCACCATGTCGCCGTGCTTTTGTGTCGCGTTCTTTTGCGCGGCGCGGCGGCGGATCTCGGGATACAGGTCCACGCCGTTCTTGTCGCGCAGATCCAGCAGCCAGCCCATGTGGTTGATGCCGGCGATGACCTCGCGGCGGCCTTCCATCTTGTCCTCCATGCCCAGCCCACGCAGCAGTTCACTCGAGCAGTGTTGCACGCTGTGGCACAGGCCAACGGTCTTGACCCCGGTGTGCCGCTGCATGTACCCCGTCAGCATCGACATGGGATTGGTGTAGTTCAAGAACCAGGCGTCGGGGCAAACTTCTTCAATGTCGCGGGCAAATCCTTCGAGCACGGGAATTGTGCGCAGGGCGCGCATGATGCCGCCGATGCCCAGCGTGTCGGCGATGGTCTGGCGCAGGCCAAATTTCTTGGGCACCTCAAAGTCGGTGATCGTGCAGGGATCATACAGGCCCACCTGGATGGCGTTGACAACAAAATCCGCGCCGCGCAACGCCGCCTTGCGGTTTTCCACGCCCAGGTAGGTCGTGATCTTGGCTTTGCCGCCCAAGCCCTTGTTAATGGCCTGCAACAGCGCCGCGCTTTCTTTGAGCCGCACGCCATCGATGTCGTACAGCGCCATCTCGCTGTCGCACAACGCGGGACTGCACATGCAATCGCCCAGCACATTCCGAGCAAAAATCGTGCTCCCCGCCCCCATAAACGTAATCTTCATCAGGCATCTCCCAAGTCAAAAAATTGGTTCGCGAAAACCTCTCACAGTATAGCGGGTAGCGAAAAAAACTGCAAGGGGCACGCGGCACAAATCTGCAAAGCCAGTGCAAGGCAAGCCCAACGACCGCGAAATCAAAGGGGGTAGGTTTTATGTAAAACCTATGTATAGTCCTCTCCCTTATTTGAATGAAAAACCCGCTCTCCCAGCGGGGAGAACGGGTTTCTTACGAGTGCGGATCGCCCTAAGCGACAGTCTCTATTGCCAAATCACCAAGCATCCTCTCCATCAATTCCGCGTCTGGGTTGATTTGCAAGATGCGGGCTCGCGTCTCTGCATCCAAATATCCGCAGCCTTCAAACGCATCTGTCGCTATGCTTGTCACACTGGCTGGAATGGTAACGCTGGTCAATCCTGCGCAATCTGCAAACGCCTTTCCCTCGATGGTGTTCACGCTATCGGGAATGGTAACGCTGGTGAACTCTATGTGGCCACGGAATGCATTTTCTTCTATGCGTTGCGCACCATCGGCAATCACAAGGTTGGTTAACTCGGTGCACCCCCTGAATACGTCTCCCATTTGAAGTTTACTACCAGGGAGGGTAATGCTGGTTAATCCTGTGCAGTCCTGGAATGCGTATTTACCGATGCTCGTCACACCGGCTGGAAGGACAATGCTGGTCAAGCCTGTGCAGTCTTTGAATGCGCGCTCCCCTATCACGCTCACACTATCAGGAATGGTAACGCTGGTCAAATTTGTGCAACCGCTGAATGAGCCCATTCCGATCTCTGTCACGCTGTCGGGAATGACAATGCTGGTCAAGCTTGTGCAGCCTGCAAATGCGCTCCAGAGGACGGTCACGCCATTGGGAATGGTGACGCTAGTCAAACCTGTGCAGCCCGAGAATGCGCCGGAGAGATATGTCACACTGTTAGGCATGGTAACGCTGGTCAAACCTGTGCAATTCATGAATGTGCCGTTGAGCTTTGTCACACCGTCAGAAATGGTAGCGCTGGTCAAACCTGTGCAATCCCAAAATGCGTGGGACCCGAGGTCGGTCACCCCGCCAGGGATGGTAACGCTGGTCAGCCCCGTGCACCCTTTGAATGCAGATTTTCCAATGGCCGTCACGCCATCGGGCAGGTCAATGCTGGTCAACCCCGTGCAACCCTCGAAGGCGGATTCCCCGATGCTCGTTACGGTGTCGGGTAAAGAGATTTCCATAATGCCCTTTTCTTTGAAGGCTTCCTTGCCAATGCCAACCACGGGCATGCCGTCTATTTTGGCGGGGATTTTGACTTTGAGCGTGTTGCTGTCATAGTTTTTGATGACGATGCCCTCCAGCACCGCATCATACCCATAGTCAAAATCACTCACAGGGTTCGCGTCATCGCCACATGCAACCAAAGACAGCACCAGCACAACCGCCAGCAACAAGCCAATCACTTTTTTCATAGTTCTTTTTACCTTTCGCGTGATAATATCGCGTTACCCAGCATGGAAAGTACTTTCAAAAGAACGCATCCACACTTCTTACGCGCATTATAGCGCACGCACCCCTGAATTGCAAGAGTCAATCCAGCCCTCGAATATTATGCGCAACCAATCCACCCTGGGGATCTATAAGGGGGCCGGGAGGGCCCCCTTATTTGAAATGGAAGCCACCGCGCGTCGCCCCAAAGGGCGACAAAAAAACCACCCGTCAAGGGTGGTTTTCGCGGTGGCATTGGTTTGCAGAAAAGATGCACGTCAAGCCCCGCGGCACCTGGCGTTTATCATTCACATCAGCCCATTGCGGAAAGGGACTATAATGTTCAGGTTGCCTATCACTATTCACAATTAACTATAATCGCATTTTCGATTTTTGCAATATCATGCGGACAAGCTGCTACTGAATAGCTAAGACTACCAGCGTTAAAATAAATTTTAGGTTCAGAAAATAGTGACTCATCTAAAAACAACTGGAAGCCCCATAGCTTTCCAAGTGGCGGCAATTCCCCTGGCTCACAGCCAGTAATCTCATACATTTGGTTTTTTTCAGCCACTCGGATGGATTTTGTACTGATTCCAATTTTTTGTGCAATCACATCAAAATCCACTTTCTTGTCTGCTGGAACTGAAGCCACAACAAAAAATTTTTCTCCACCGGGTTTTTTACATCTGAGTAACAAGGCCTTTGCTTGTTGCTGCAGCCGCGTTCCAATTTTACGACTGTATTCAACGGGATCGCCCACCTTTTCATGGTGCAGCTCCTCGAAACTTATTCCGCCAGCAAGCAAATATTCTCTGATGATGTGTTTCGTTTTCTCCATGATGTTTATCCTTTCATCTGTCAAACTCATTAAGTAGTGGTTTGAAAAAGTGACTTTCCATCTCATACTGATAGTCTAACAAAAAAGATGGTGCTTCTCTCGTCCACGTCCTCCAGTCTGAAGCAAATTTATTAATGAAACGCGATGTTTCTAACGGATCATTGTTCATCGAAGAATCACTATAGTTATATTCTCCTATAGCTCTGCTTCTTAATGAGTTGACAAATAATCGATAGGGGCTATTGCCAAAATTTATCCGCCTCACTCTATAATCTGACAAATATTGCAGGTCTTCTTTTTTTATTGAACTACCACCATGCAAGACGATATTCGTGCGCGCATTTCTCAATTTTTCATTAAGCGACGATAGAAGCTCCAAGTCTAGGCTTTTTTCGCCAAGGTCATCCACCTTCATTCCAGATCCTATCACATCCTTAATCAAACGCAACGTTTTAGTCGCTTCATCCTCCTGCGTTTTCTGCCAATCGCTTTCAATTTGAGCGACCAAATAACTTACCGCCATGGATGCTCCTGACAAAAAGTTAGATAATATTGAAAAAGGATTATCCTCTTTAGCCGAAATCAAATTGTCCATGAGTGCCTTAAGCGCAACACGTTCAACTGAGTTTTCTGGATAGGCTTGATTTGATAGGAGTGTATCAACTCGGACACAAGAATGGAGCAAATTTAGCGTGCTATAGTTTTTCTTTTCATTACGGGCTACATATTCAGTATACGCGCTCCTTGCACGATCAAAACCATAATCGCTCCCGTGAAATTGTCTTATATTTACTCCAACATAATCCACATTTGTTGCTTCGACAAACGCTTCCAATTCCGAGCAAATTGTTGTTGACTTCTTTCTGTATCCCTTCAAATCAATTGCGCCGATCTCTCCTTCAACTGGCACACCAAAAGAACGAGCCATCCTCATAATGGCTTGCACAAACCGGATATTTGCGCTCAATGTGTGACTTGCCCCATCTGCCATGATGGAATCAAATCCACATTCTAAGGCACTACGAATGATCTCTGCGTCATCACAGTGATCGAGATGCAAAAAGATCTGTGCGCCTGTTTCGCGTCGGACGTGATCGACATCATCTCTGAGGGCTTTAAAGACATGGTTCATTTTACCATAAATATCTTTACTCGGACTCATGTAGTCATAATATATAAGAGCCTCCTGTGGTGATATTTCAACAAATACTGGACAATTGTTTCGTGTAGCCACATTGGCTATAGGCAGTAGCATCGCAGGGTGCTTTATGTTAAAATTCGGTAATGCTCGGTTAATAAATGGGAGGTCAGATTTTAAGGCACAAGTGGGTAATGCGCCTTGTCGAGAGAGGTTATGCCCAAAAAAGCTATTGTTGCTTAACGCATGTTTTCTTTCTTCGATAAAACATATTACTTCATCAGGTGTTGTTGCAGGGGTTATTAGCCATGTTCGAATTGGTAACATATTCGGGTTGATGCACTGCCCCCTGTTGTCCGAGGCGAACATAATTCCCACATTTGGGACGACCGACCGAATCCTTTTGACTTTTTCTTCTGCATATGCCAAAAAATTGATCCCATGGCGCCCCTCTGTAAACAGAATGCAAATATCGACAGATAGATCACCAAAATTCTGAAGTGTTTGTTCTAATGGTATTCCATCGGAAGAAACCACGGCTACATTTGCATTTTCCAAAAGCCGTTGCAACCAGTCATGAGGATAACTCCTCTTCTCGAAAACGGCGCGTACAGGTTTCACTGGAACGTGTAAGGGGATTATCGTTGATGTACGCCCATTTATCATTCGCAGAACATTGTTCACGCTCATTTTTCTCTCCTTGATGAGTAGGATCAAAGGTGTTGCATTGCAACTCTTGCCGCATGAACCTTTAAGCATCCATGCGGCAGAGTCGCAGAGAATCATTGCAAAACTTCTGCAAGGAAGTCATTAATAAAAGGCTCTCCCATATACTGATCAAAGCTGAACTGTAAAGGGAATCTTGGGAAACAATTGTCTAGAGTATCAACCGCGTGCCTGACCGCTGTTATATCCTGCCTCTCAAGAAGTAGTTTCGACATCAATCGTGCCACATCCATGAAGTCATGCTCTTTCATTCCACACCTTGTCATCGCCTGTACCCCAAGCCGCAATCCATATCCACCATTGCTCCCAGGAATCTCTATATTATTAGTTCGCATGCCAGCTTCATTTAGTTTTACAACCGCATTGAGAGCCTTGACTGCATCCCCAAGAATTACATGAACTTGATGCGTTTCGGTGTAGTTGAATAATTCTCCTGAAACATTGAAACCTTCGTTTTTTAGTGCCCTTGCGAAAGCTTGCGAGTTTTTAAGAATTTGCTCTGCATATGGAATTGCAAAAAATTCCAGTTCTTTAAACGCAATTAACATAGGCAGCAGACACTCAGCATGACAGTTGCTCTGAAGCGTTTCTACCAAGGATTCAGATATGGCTTTCACAAACATATTGTCTTTTCTGCCGTAGCCTATGAATCCTTTTTGCGGGCCGGCGAGCGTTTTATGCGTGTTTCCGATTAGGATGTCAGCACCATTCGTTAATGGCTGGCTAATTTTCCCGCCTGCCACCAAAGCGCTGTCGTGCGAACAATCGTAGCATAGAACTACATTTTCTGGCAAAACGGATTTTATTTCTCTTAAGGGCTGCTCACGGAGTTTAAAAGATTGGTCCAGCAGAACAAGTTTTATTTGAGGTGCTTCCACCAGCATAGTATGCAGCCTATTCACGTCAATTAACAACGTTTTTTGGTTAACAGGCAAGTGAAAAACCTGAACCCCAATTTTTTTTGCGAAAGGCTCTATTGCAAAATGTCCGCCATCACCATGAGAAAAGTGTATGATCGCATCATTAGCGTTTTTGCAGACACCCATCATCACTGAGGTTTCAGCGGCCGAACCGCCATTTGGTCGCCAGTCAAACACCCTTGTATCAAACAAAGAATGTGCAACGTTCCCAAGAAGCTCAACAAGTCTTCTCATGACGCCCGAGTTGGGGAAATACCATTCGCCACTTTCTACATCATATGGTGGTTCAAAATGGTAAAAACTTCCTGCAACCATTCCATGGGCTATCCTTGTTGTTTTTGAAGGGTAATTTTCAGATGCAGTCAAGCTGAGCATTTTTCTTCGAACTCCTTTCTCTCGTCATTCAATCCACGATAGCTGTTATCGGCTTTAACCAGTACCGTTAGTTCGTGGAAAAAGACACGCATTATATCGCTTGAAGTGGTTTTGCATCCTTTGCCAGATGCTTCTACAAGACAATTCACACCTAGCATGCCTCGATAGGCATTGTCAATGACCAACAAATCTTTGATCTCAGCAAAAAAATTTCTTGTGCGCGCCCTATTGATTGCGGCGTGATTTGGAACGAATGGCGGAAGATTCTGGTCGAGATTGATTGGATGTTCTTCTAAATAGCAGAAATGAGTTTTCTGGCCTTCAGAAGTTAAGACGCCAGTAGCTGTAACCTGCGGGCTTCTTGTAGTATGGGCTTCATCCGCAAGCTCGGTGTTCCGCTCTGATGTAGCACTCGGGATGTCCGTGCTTAATGTTGCTTTCATCACATTTGTCTCCTTATACTAGATTCGGAACCTTGTTGTTAAGATACTGCCGAAAAGCATCTTAACCGCCTACATTTAAGATTCATGTGTAGCAGAGGTCTTGGACTGCTTCGGTCAACCCAAGATGTGCTACCAAAGCGCTTAACTCTATCTACCTGCCTCCTTCTCAAATTGCCATATCCTTGGTGATGCCAATGCTTTGATTTACCTCGCTGTTCATTTTTGCACTCCGCCAGTGAACATAACCTCATACTGTCATGAATAGCATCCTCCCTGGTGAAGAGGGGATCCCTTGGTTGAGCACTTACAATCAGACACCACCCCGTTCCTGTCGAATGATCAAATCGCCATCCATTAGTGCCACTGGTGACTCGTGTGTCGGCGGCCAATAATATTATCTAATAAATCTATGCGTCGTGCCTAAATCCCTCTGGAAACAATATGATAATATTGCAAATGATTTTTTGTCGCTAACTACATTTGTTAACAAAACATTTCTGTATCTAATAGTTGCTAATTCAAATCAATAACAAGAGGCGACGTACAGGAAAGTTACTTCCAGTTTTGCATTTTGCTTGGAAAAATCTACCAGGATAAAAGTGGGGCAAAAATATATTTCTTAAAATTAAGATTCCGTTAATATTTCTTAAAATAATTTAAATTTTTTTGAAATACATTATTCATTTAGTGGGATGATCCAATCAATCGCAAAAATTATAAATTTCGAAATTTCTCTCTTATTTCATTTCGCATTTTATAACAAGATATTTATTAATATTCCAGCACGGTAAAAATTTTCATGTATACTAGTTGCAAGGTTTGAGTTGTTCAGACCTTACGATTTAAGGAGGTTCGGCATTATGCGTGACAATCAATACGATAATCTTGTCAAAAAAATAAAAGATGAAATGGACAAGCAACACATTACGCAAAAAAAATTAGCTGAAAAGCTTGGCAAAAGCCAGGCGACTGTGAGCAAATTTTTCAATGGAATGACAGCAGAAATTACAGCTCGCGATCTGGGAATAATTTGTAAATTGCTAAAAAAGCATCCAGATGAGTTGATGAGCTGGTCGGGTGTTAGCGGCATTACTGGCGATACCACTGCAGTTAACTATAGCGATAGCGATTATCAAAGTTTGGAAAACAAATTAAGAATCAAAGGATATAAGACCCATGTTTTTAAAAGCACCGAAGACGCTGTTGCTTATATTGTTGATAACTGTAAACACAAATCAGTAGGTTTAGGTTCTTCAATTGCGTTTGGCGTGATGGGATTGACCGACGCATTGGAGAAAGAAAATATCCACTATTCATTTGCAAGTGAAACGGGGCGCGTTAGAAGCGACAAAAGATCAGAAGTCGAGGCAATTAACTCCACTTTTTTTATCCTCCCTATTTCTGGTATGTCATTTGATACAGCGGACATGGTGAACATAAGTGCCAGTGGCAGTAAAATAGCGGGATCTTTATATTGCGCAGAAGAAATCATTTTTGTTGTTGGCAAAAATAAGATTGCAGAAAATTTGGAAAAAGCAATTGTTAATCATAAAAATGGATATGTAGCAAAGCTGGTAGAGTTGGGGGCAGGCGGTTTCGATACGCCTTGTGCGAAAACCGGAAAGTGTGAAGGCGATTGTAACTCTCCTGATAAAATCTGCAGAATTGTCTGTACATATAAAGCACCACCCTTCAATGTTGCCTGCACTGTAATTATAGTCAAGGAAGATATAGGCTATTGATTTATGAAACCCACAAGAAACAAACACAATTTGCACAGTCTAAACAATGACGTATGCGCCATGGCCCAAGCCTCTGAATTATTCACACACAAGGCTGCTATCTACATTAAAGCACGCCCAAATTATCCTGTTGAAGCAGTAGATTATATTTTTAGTAATTTCAAAACAGTTAAACCTACTGTTGTTGATATCGGCGCAGGACCTGGCAGGTTTACGCAATTACTAATGAAGCGGTGTTCTCGCGTTTATGCTATTGAACCTAATGAATCAATGCGCAAACAATTAACAATCCACCTTCGCTCAGAAAAAAACTTGGAGGCAATTGATTCATATGCAGAAGAAACAGGCTTACCCTCCGGGATAGCCGATATTGTTACCGTCGCTCATGCCTTTCATTGGTTTGACAAGGCTAAATGTAAGGAAGAATTTACACGAGTCTTAAAAAAAGGCGGCAAGGTGGCTTTGCTTTGGAATATATATGCTGACACTCCTGCAATGCAAGAATACGACAATATCATTCACGGAAAATGTGCAATAAAAGAAGCATTATATTTAAGAGAAAAAGAAATTGAAGATAATTTGAATGGTTTTTTTGTGGAATATGAAAAAAAAGTTTATAATCATAGGAAAGAGTTTGAATTTTCTAGCATCTTAAGCTTATCAGAATCTGCTCACTGTACGCCAATAAAAAACGAACACGGCCATGAATTCATGGTAAAGCAACTGATTAAATGGTTTGATAAATATAAATCTAAGGGTAAAGTAGAGTTTTCATATAACTGCATATTGTTTTTCGGCGATTTGTAGCCTTTATGTTGAGGCGCGCGAATTAAGATGCGGGAAAAATGTTGAAGTTTCTCGATGATGAAAGAGTTGTATCTGCCATATAGACTTCAAAAGCATCATCTGCTTCCATCTGATCTATCTATTCTCGCCTTGAATTAACCACAACCGCTCAATCAACTCCAAGCGAAACACCGGATGCAACCACATATAAAAATCGCCCGCAATATCCGGATGCGCCGATGTGCCGCCACTTTTCCCACGCTTGGTAACAAGCCCAATTGCATTCGTCTTCTCGATCCAGCGTGTAGCTGTCACCGTGAATGCTGGTTTTTTCGCCGCTTGCAACAACTCTTCGCATGCCGCGTCATCAAACTCAGGATTGTTTCGCGTTTCCCATATCCGTAACAACGCCAATGTGTTTCTACTGCGAAGCCAGCCTTGGATCACATAACTTGGTGATGTTTCATTTTCTTCTCTTGCCATGTCAGTCAGCGATATGTATTGACTCTGCGGGACACCTCTCTTAAGATAAACTTGTAGTAATTCCTTGCCCCTTTGCGTTTTGCTGAACGCAAAGGCGGCTTCTTCCTTTATGCTACTATAGAGGCGGTTCAATTCCTCATCTAATTCATCTTTGGCAAGAATGCCCCTGTCAACTAACCGGCGGATAATCTCATCGGTATGCGCTGCATATGCAATGTAAGCCTCAGCTCTTTTGCTCACCGCCATATGTAGCACCTCCTCGAACCATGATTTACATTATAACATGCAACCATAGAAAACGATGGTTATACTGTCAACGTTGGGAGGTTCTGTGGATGTTGAAGTTGAATTTCGACTCCATCCTCTCCAACGCAGATGGAGGCGAGCGACGCCTTAACCACCGCATCATCAAATTGTTCCATCCCCAGCTCGTCGCATATCAATCGCTTGATTTCTTCATCAGATACGGTGTGGGGATTCCGACACGAAGCCATCTTGCCCTTCTCAACTCTATCAGCACACCGCCAGACAACTTCGCCGTTTGGACGGGCAATCCGCCGATAGGTTCTGCCACAATCGCCGCATACCAAAAGACCGCTTAGTACGTTTTGAGAACTATACCGTGCAGCCTTCCTGCCCTCATCACCGATATTGCTTCGCCGCCCTCGCTCCACCTGTGTTTGCCAATATGTATCATCCGGGATAATAATCGGTACATATTTGCTGTTGACAAGCACCTTGTCGATGGCCGCCCGCATCCAAATCTGATTCCCTGACGGCGAGCAAATGCCTTGGACGCGCAATTCATCGGCAATGCCACCCAGGCTTCGCCCGCCAAGGTAAAGATCGTAAATCATTTTGACCACAGCAGCCTGTTCCATATCGGCCGCAATCCGGCCGCCAACGTTTTTGAACCCAAATGGAATTCTCATGTTTAAGCTCCTTTCGGTTATTAGTTGTGTTTTTGAGTTGAGAAAAGCCAAGCTTGACCAAAACGCGCATATTATTGTTTTTAGGCCCGCGCTCCAATACTACAAAGCGAGATTAACAAAGACGGCTAATCAGCCAGACTGCTGCGAAGCATCCTCAAGAACAGAAAAAACGTTATTTTTGTGCATAAAAAAAGACAAACCTGCTTATTCTTGACTTCAAGAAACAGGTCTGTCTATTTTGGTGGACCCGAGGGGAGTTGAACCCCTGTCCGAAAGACAATCTCCTTGGTTTCTCCGAGCGCAGGCAGCGTATTTGGTGGCCTTGCGGCCTTCTTCCCTACCCCCGGCGCCCACTGCCGGACTCCGGGATCGGTAGCGTCATATTTTCTCGCCTATCGCAACGCTTTGACAGGTCGGTTCCCCACCTTTATCACGCCGGTGGCCGGCCTCGTGGGAGAGTCCGGGTCGACGCGCGGCATTAAGCCGCGACTGCTACGTTATTGTTGGCAGTTATAAATGTTTTCCGTGTTGTTGACGCGGTCCGGCCCGCGGCTCGCTTGCCTTGGTTCACACCCTCCGTCGAAACCGGTACGGGCCCAGAAAGATCGCAC
>JGI994J12354_10001171_pt1 | contig 26623 bp, 16 predicted proteins | sample IntmicLarv3ML3BL_FD_12354 | JGI IMG/M metagenome (IMG submission 12354)
ATGTAGACGACCCGCCAGGTCTCGGTACGGTAGCCGGTGTAGCCGGTCTGGTCGGTCTTCTCATCCCCCACCGCCAAAGTGGGATCGACAACATAGACCGTCTGGAAGGGGGTATGAGACAGTCGCGTGGTGGCCATCTGGACCTCTTTATTCTCCACCAGCTGGGTGCCGTGGAGCTCGATGGTGATGGAGTTGCTGGTGTTGGTGGTGACGATTTTCAGGGGGAAATCGGTGTTGTTGCGGAACTTGTAATCGGTGACGCCCCAGGCCACGGTGGCATCCTCCCCCAGGGGTACATAGGTGACCATGCGGCTGTGGCTGCGGCGCTCGACAATCTCCAAATCGGCTCTCAAGGTGGCGTAGTACATGGTCGAGCTCACCTGGCAGATGCCGCCGCCCACGCCGTCCTCGGCTGAGGTGCCCACGTAGACGATGGCGTCCTTAAACCCGCGCTCGTAGGTGCGGGGGCCGACGGTCTCGTTGTAGGAGAAGGTCTCCCCCGGCTGCAAAATGGTATTGTTGACCAGGCCGTTGGCCAGCAGCACATTGGTGCTTCTGCCCTTGAGGGCCGCGTTAAACTGGGTGTGGCCGCTGCCGAGAATGTCCCGGAAGAGCAGGGCCTGGTACTCCTCGGTGGAGTACTTGGGCCAGGTGATGTTCACCGGGATTTCGACAAAGCGCTCGTCCGACAGGTCGAGCGCCCGCCGAGCGGCCTCCAAATCGAGGCTCACCCCGGTCTTGGCCGGGATGAGGGTACCGCCGGTGGGGTCGCTCTCCAAATCAAGGCTGGCCTCCTGAAAATCACTGTCAACGGCCTGCTTGATGAGCAGCAGATCGAGGGCGTCAGGCTGCTCGACCGACATCTCATAGACGGCATCCCGAAAGTCCCCGGCCTTGAGTTTTTCCACCAGGAAGGCCCCGAGGTCCTCGGCACTCAGCTCGGTACCGGCCTGGCCGCGGTCGATGATCAGCTTGCCATTTTCAAAGGTGTAGGAAGCCTCGACGATGCTCTGCTCGGTATCCCGGGCGATTTCCTGGGCGCGCTGGACAACGCCCTCCTCCCGCAGAACAAAAACCGGCTCGATGCGGTGCCCGCCCCGGAGGGCGGCGGTGATTTCGCCCATGCGGGTCATGAAGCCGCCCTGGCGGCCATAGTTCCACACCAGATCGGCAGTGGCAGCAGCGTCGTAGCCCATGTCCTGAGGGCCGACCTCGACGTCGAAGACGCTCTCCCCCACGGTCAGCTTAAAGCTGTGGGTAGGCGAGCGCTCGCTGAGCAGGGCGGTCACCTTGTCAACGCTCTCCTGGGCGGTGAGGCCCTGAAGGCCGATGCCCTCCACGGTGACGCCGGGGTATATCTTGTCGTAGCCATAGGCGGCGTAGGCGCCCAATCCGGTGGCCAGGGCCACCACCACCACAAGGCCGATGGCAATGCCCAGCAGCGCGGTCTTCCCGCCCTCTGTCTTCTGCACCCGCTGCCCGCCCTTGGAAGTCGCGCTGCGGGCGGCCGGCTGCGCGCCGACGGCGGTGGTTGTGTTGTTTGGGGTGTTTTCGGTCATGGGCTTGTCCTCGTCTCTTATAGGTGTGCCGCGGCGCGAGGGGTGCGGCATAGATATATCAGGTTAGCATGTTGAGCACTCTAATCATTATTCATTATACCCCGCTTGTCAATGCCTTTCAATTACGAAAGGGTTACAATTTGCGCGAAATATACAAAAATTTAGACGGAAATCCGGCTTTTTGTACGAAGTTAGGGTTCTTTTTATCAGACGCAACGGCACGGGCCGTGGTTTCTATGAGGAGGGGAATAAAGGGCGGCGAAGGAAGCATCAAGCTTTTCGTAGCGCGTGGCGAACCGGCGGCAGATTCCCAAGCCATCCAAAACACCTCTCTCAGATTATTCTACATCCTTTGGGGTGTGCATTGTTATGATACCGCTCCAACATCCCCTACAGGGGCTATTCACAAATCGCCCGCCCTTGACCGCAAAAAAGCCGGCACCCTTGCGGGTGCCGGCCGGGTGTTTCAGCAATACGAAGCTTTAATACATGCCACTCATGACATCCATGAGGTCGAAGACGGGCGCGCCCTGGGGGATGGCGGTGCGGGGGGTCTTGTCGGTGAGTGCGTAGGCCGAAGTGGCGTCCAGGGTGACGGTGATGCCCTCGACGTCGATGGCGATGTTCATGGTCATGCCGTTCTGCTTGGAGGCGACATCCACCTTGAGCTCCATGCCGGTGGTCTCCTCGGTGACGGTGATCGTGACATCGGAGGAGATGGCATTGCCGTCCGCATCCAGCTCGATGACGAGGGTGGCGACACAGGAGGCCCCGTCAAAGTCGAAAAGGTTGACGACGTTGGTGTAGACATTGCCCTTCTGGACGAAATTGCTGTCGTCGATGAGCTTGTTGATCATGTCGATGACGGAAGCGACCTCATCATAGTCATAGATGCTGGTCAGTGTGCTCTCACCCAGGATGATCGAGACGACATCAGCGATGTCCATCTCGCCCTGAAGCTGGGCCATCATGTCGGACATCTCGCCCATTTCTTCCATCATGGACGCCATGTCGAACACCAGCCAGGTGCCCGCCTCAAGGCCCATGGTCTGGTTGATGTACTCGCAGTAGATGCCGTAGCTCAGGTCGTCCAGAGATATGAGGATCTCGGCGTTGATATCCATCTTCATCTCACCGGTGACGCCGGGCATGGCCTCCTCCATCATGGCGGTCATGAGAGAGGTCATGTCGATGGTCATGTCCATCTGGCCGTCCGCATGCAGGCCATCACTGACAGCGACAACCTTGGCCGTCACGGGGACGTCGAGCTTGATTCCGTCAATGTCACCCTTCATGTTCATGGCCATATCCATGGTCATCTCATAGGTCTTGCCGACGAAGGCGCTGTTGATATCATTCATCTTGGTGATGAGGGTATAATTGCCCAGCTTGTCGGCGATGAGGGCGGGGATGTCGAGGACGAGCACCGTCTGGTTGGCCTGATCCCAGCCTACATTGGCCCCCAGGGCCTCGCTGGCAAAGCGGATGGGCACCAGCACGCGGCCGTCGAGGTTCATGACGGGCACGTCGGACTCGATGGTGCGGGTCTCGCCGTTCTCAGTCACCTGCATGGCAGTGCCGTTTTGCTCGAGAGTGACCACCGTCTCGCCGCGTACAGCGGTGACGACGCGAGTGTTCTCATCGTAGGAGACCTTGGCGCCCATGGCCTCGAAGAGGTCACGGAAAGGGACAAAGGTGCGGTTGGCCTCGGGGCTGAAGTAGGGGGCGACGCCGCTGGGGAAGGCGAGGGTCTCGCCGTTGAGCTGGATGGCGATACCTGAGTCAGCGGGCTCTTCGGCGGCCATAGCCATCACCGGCAGCAGGCACAGGGCCAGGGCAATTGCCAAGATTTTACGCATGTTTTTCATGTGTTACGCCTCTTTTTCATATTTTTTTAGTGCATAGTTCCAATAATTTAAGTTTAGCATGTTTTTCCTAAATGTGCAAGTATTGGGTTTTGGCGGGGCGTCAAGGATGCTGCCCGAAAGGCAGCCGCCTCCCCCAAGAATTATAAAAATCATTATCTTTACCCTTTACAAATTGCCCTTTCCGCCCGCATCTATGCTATAATAGCTATAATAGCCGCAATGGCAGCTATCATAAGAGGTTTGTTAGGCTATCCCGCTTTTCGCGCAAGCGAACGAAAAGCCCCTATGGCCAGTGGTCTGCGGCTACGCCTTGCAGCCCCTGCTTTTCGCGCAAGCGAACGAAAAGCCCCAGTTGCTTCGCAACATGGTATTATTCTGCTGACGCAAACCACTACAGCACAGCTGTGGTTATGCTATAATAGCCATAAACGGCTATTATACTGATTGATTAGGTTATAGCATTTTGCTGGCGCAAACCACCACAGCACAGCTGCGGTTATGCTATAATACCTTCATCATCCCCTAAAAGGAGCGAGCATTCATGAGCGAAAGCACCCTTTACGACCTCATCATTCTGGGCGCCGGCCCTGCCGGGCTGGCCGCCGGGCTGTACGCGGGCCGGGCCCGCCTGCACACCCTCATTCTGGAAAAAGGGGTGAGCGGCGGGCAAATTGTCAATACCGCCGAGATCGAAAACTACCCCGGCCAGCTGCTGGAGGGCGAGACCGGCGAGAGCCTGACGGCCCGCATGGCCGAGCAATGCCGCGCCTTCGGGGCCGACATCCGCCGGGACGCTATTAGAGCCGCCTATCTGGATGGCCCCATCAAGGTGCTCGAGAGCCGCAAGAACCGCTACACCGCCAAGGCGGTGCTCATCGCCACCGGGGCGACGCCGAAGCCCATTGGCTGCGCTCATGAGGCCGAGTACATGGGCCGGGGCGTCAGCTACTGCGCCACCTGCGACGGCAGCTTCTATCAGGGGCTGCACACCTTGGTGGCCGGTGGCGGCGACAGCGCTGTGGAGGAGGCTCTTTTCCTCACCCGCTTTGCGCGGCGCGTCACGATTGTCCACCGGCGGGACGCCTTGCGGGCGGTGCGTTCTATCCAGGAAAAGGCCTTCGCGAACCCCAAGGTTGACTTTATGTGGGACGCTGTCATCGAGGCGGTCGGCGGCGAGCCCTTCCTCAGCTGGGCCGATATCCGAAATGTCAAAACCGATGCGGTTATCCGGGTGGAAAAAGCCCCGGAGGAACCCAAGCTGGGCGTCTTTGGCTTTGTGGGCAACCTGCCGGCCACCGCGATCTTCGAGGGGGCCATCGAGATGGAGAACGGCTACATTGTCACCGATGGGGCCATGAGGGCTTCTCTGCCCGGCGTCTTTGCCGCCGGGGATGTCCGCGTCACCCCCCTGCGCCAGGTGGTGACGGCGTGCAGCGATGGAGCCATCGCGGCCACCAGCGCGGAGAAGTATATTGAAAGCATGGCGTAGGGGCCCTTCATAGGGCGCGAACACGCCTTGCATCTACAAAATCCCCGCCGTCCTTCGGACGGCGGGGATTTTACGCTTCTACTGCCGCGCAATCGTGCTCGCTTCGACGATCTCGCCGGTTTGACCGGCGTCATGGTGGAGGGTCACCCGGTCACCCACCGTCACAATGGCGGCCAGTTCGCAATCGAACACCTTGACGCGATACCATTGGCCGCCGACGAGGAAATAGCTGTAGGACTCCCCGGCCAGCACCGCTGTGCGCACATCGGCCACCGTGCCCGAGGTCTCGGTCTGCTCGGCTGCCGGCGCAATGTCCTCGGGCACCAGATTCTGCGCCGCCATGAGGCGCAGATACTCCTCCTCACACGCCTTGACCGTCTCGGCGCAGGCCACGATGTTGTAGCTTTGCACGTTGACCATGGCGTACATCTTGACCAGCTCGGCGCTGTCCTTGAGGGCCATAAAGTAGGTGGGCTGGCCCGAAATATTGAGCAGCAGCGGGAAGGTGGCCTGATACTTGAGATCCTGCACGATGCCCTGGGCCGAGCTGATGGCCGAATATTCTTCGGCCCCGGCGCAGGGGTAATAGGTGGTCTCCTTGGTACGCTGGTTGGCCAGAATGAAGCCGATGTTGCTCTCGTCGCCGCCCACGCTGGTGATGCCGGTGTACATGTACACATCGTCGTTCATGGCCAGGTAGCTGTAGTCGTCGGTGGTGACGGTGCAGTCCTTCTGGCCGAACAGCGAGTTGAAAAAGCCGTTCTTGTAAAGGCCGTAATAGTCATACTGGGCCTCGATGAGCCCCGGGGTGTAGACGGCGTCAACCCAGAGGGGGACCTCCGTGTAATAATCGCACTGGCCGGTGACGGCGTCCACCAGCACGGCCCCGTTGATGTCGGTGCCGCCAAAGAGGCCGATGGTCTTCTCCACCTTGGGGCACACCCAGTAGGGGTGGCCGCTCTCGTCGATTTCAAAATGGGGGGTCTCAAACATAAAAGTGGGATAGTTCATGCGCAGATGCCGCATGAGGTTGCGCCCGAAATGGTCGGCCGGGGTGTATTTCATGCCCTCGGGCAGGCGCACCACATCGGCCTGCTGGGTCACCATGTCGATGATGATGTAGGCTGGCAGGCCGTCCCCCATGTTGCCCAGCCATTTGAAGACATCGCCGTAACGCAGGGTCGCCACCCTAACGGGTCGGCTTTGATAGTTGATTTGTGTGTAGTTGTCCACCACCTCGAACTGAGAGACCATGTCGGCCAGCTCGCCCAGCTTGCGGTCTCCCAGCCGGAAGGCCGAGCGCTTATCCAGGGTGGGGATGGAGTCGTAGTGGGCCTCGGCCACATCCAGGGCGAAATCGCCGGTGTTGATCTCGAGCATCTGGCTGTAGCTGCCCGCCCGGAACAGCACGCCGCCCACAATGCTGCCGCCGATGTAGAGCACCACGAGGCCCAGGCAGATGAAAAGGGGCACCGAGCAGGTCTTCTTGATTTTGCGCCAGGCCTCCTTGCCGTCGGTCTCCTGGCGGATGGACGCGTTGCTCAGCACGCTGAGCACGCAGAAGACCGCCGAAAGTAGGAAGAAGAAGCCGTAGAACCCGGCGTCCTGCAAATTGATGGCCGGCAGCGCCATGTAGAAGTAGAGCGCCCCGAAGGCCAGCGTGATGAGCAGGCTGCGCAGCAGCTTGCCCCCTTGCCCTCCGGGCTTGCGGTCACGCACCACGGTGGCTTTTTTCTTTTTGATGTCGTCCATGTGTCGCTCCTTCTCCGGGGAGGCCGGCCCTTTGCTCAAGCATCAGCCTCATCTGTTAAAGTATGTTGTGAATGATGGTATTCCTATGCCTTGATAGTACACCATCTCCCCGCTGGAATGTCAAGGGGGAAATGTGAACATACGGTAAATCTCCGGGCTTCCGGTAGGTGGAAGGTCAAGGGCACGGGCATTCGTAGGGGCAGACCTTCTATCTGCCCGGATGCCTGTGCCATACGCCCCCCCCAGAATGCGGGCATATTCTCCAAGCCTCCCTACTATTGTCACGCACTCCCTGCCCCTTCAAAATGAAAATTCCCGGCGATTCACTCACCGGGAATTTTATCTTTGTGAACCAAATCGCAAAAAATCCGCAGATTTTTTACGAGGGGTTTTATCCCAGCAGCGAATACATCAGGAAGAGCGACGACATGAGGGATGCCACCAGAGACACCACGGTGATCTGGGTGTTGATGGAGGGGCCGGCGGTGTCCTTAAAGGGATCGCCGACGGTATCGCCGATGACAGCGGCCTTGTGGGCCTCGCTGCCCTTGCCGCCGTTGTGGCCCGACTCGACGTATTTCTTGCTGTTGTCCCACAGGCCGCCGGCGTTGGACATGAACAGGGCCAGCAGCAGCCCGGCCACGATGTTGCCCGCCAGGAATCCGCCGATGGCGGTGACGCCGCCCACAAAGCCGACAATGAGCGTCGAGACGATGGCTGTCAGGCCGGCGGGCACCAGCTCCTTGAGGGAGCCGGTGGTGGCAATTTGGATGCACTTGTCGTACTCGGGCACGACGCCCTCCTTGCCCTCCTTGAGGCCGGGGATGGTGTCGAACTGGCGATGGATTTCATCCACCATGCGCTGGGCGTTGCGGTCGACGCCCAACATGAGCATGGCGCTGAACACCGCCGGGATGGCCGCGCCCACCAGCATGCCGAAGAAGACGGTGGGGTCCATGATGTCAAACCCCTTGAGGAATTGCTCGCCCGCCCGGGCGAGGCCCAGGTGGATGGCGGCCTCGTTGACCTCGCTGATGAAGGCGCCCAGCAGGGCGATGACGGTGAGGCCGGCGGCACCGACAGCGAAGCCCTTGGTGACAGCCTTGACGGTGTTGCCAGCCGAGTCCAAAGTGTCGGTGATCTCAAGCACTTCCTCGCCCAGGCTGCCCATCTCGGCCAGGCCGCGGGCGTTGTCAACGATGGGGCCGTAGGCGTCGTTGGAGATAATCATGCCGACGATGGACAGCATACCAACAGCGGCCATGGAGATGCCGTAGAGGGCGTAGCCCTCGCCCAGGGGCTCGCACAACTTGTAGCTGACCAGGGCCGAGATGCCGATGCCGACCAAAGCGGGCAGTACGCTCAAAAATCCGTAGGAGACGCCCGACAGGATGGTGAGGGCCGGGCCCTTTTCGCTGGCCTTGGCCGTCATCTGCACCGGCTTTTTGCGGTCGTCGGTGAAGTAGTCGGTGGCGATGCCCACCACAACGCCCACCAGGAGGCCGACGGCGGAAGCGCCCCAGATGCGCCACTCGAAGTCGAAAATCATGGTGGCCGCCGCCGTCATAACGGCGTAGAGGGCGGTGGTGATGTAGGTGGAGGCGTTGAGGGCGGTGGTGGGGTTGTCGCTTTTGCCCATGCGGGCGAAGGCGACGCCGATGATGGAGGCCAGAAGGCCGATGGCCGCGTAGCAGAAGACCATGATGGTGTTGATCTGGCCGCCGGTCACCTTATCGAGGGCGACGCCCATGACCAAGGCGGCCGCCATGCTGGCCACGTTGGAATCGAAGAGGTCGGCGCCCATGCCGGCCACATCGCCCACATTGTCGCCCACATTGTCGGCGATGACAGCCGGGTTGCGCGGGTCATCCTCGGCAATGCCGAGCTCGACCTTGCCGGTCAGGTCGGCGGCGATATCGGCCGTCTTGGTAAAGATGCCGCCGCCCGCCTTAGCGAACAGGGCCAAAGACGAGGCACCAAAGGAGAAGCCGAGCAGCGCCGTGGTGTCCCCGGTGATGATGAAGACCAGCGAGACGCCCAGCAGGGCCGAGCCGACCACGGCCATGCCCATGACAGCGCCGCCGCGGAATCCGGCCAGGAAGGAGGGGCGGATGCCCTTTTGCGCCGCCTCAGCCGTTTTGGCGTTGGCGATGGTGGCCACCTGGATGCCGATTTTGCCGGCAAAGGCCGAAAAGGCGGTGCCCGCCAGGTAGGCGAGGGCCATTTTGAGGTTGGTCATGACATTGCCCGCCCAGATGGGCGCGGGGAGCAGCACGAAAATCAGCACCGCCACGATGGCGGCGAAGATAGCCAGCACCCGGTATTCCTGATTGAGGAAGGTGTTGGCGCCCTTGCGGATGTAACCACTCACCTCGGCGATGCGGGCATTGGTGGAGGGCTGTTTTTTCACCCAGAGATAGAGCCAACCGGCGAAGGCAAAGGCCAAAAACGAGATGACAATGGCTCCAATAAGGAAGAAATTCAGGCTCATGCAGTCTACCATTCCTTTACGAAGATTTTTCCCAAAAAGCGCGGTTTTTGTCTGTCCCCAGCGCGGCCCGAAAGCCATCGCATTCATAGACAAATTTTCTTGATATTTTTTGTCGCTTTTGACTAAACATGACGCATCGATTCTCTATTCTACCCCAAAAGAAGCAGCGCACATGCTCCAAATCCCCATTTTCCCCTCCTTTTTTTGGCTTATTTGTATGATTGTATCATAGGTACAAAAATTTTGAAACCCCGATTTTGAAATATCTGCTGGGGACTTTCCGCGACATTTTTGGCGGCCAGCTTTTACTTGTGTTTGAGGCTACTCCTTGTTATAATAGAGCTTGTGCAGTTTCGCCCTCCCGCGGAGGGCGCGGCGCAGCGATTCGCCTCGGGCGGCCTGTTCGCAAGAGGGATACAGAGGTGCGAAATTGTTTCTAAAATCCATCGAAATACAGGGCTTTAAGTCCTTCCCCGACAAGGTCAACTTTGATTTTGGCCGGGGAATCACGGCCATCGTCGGCCCCAACGGCAGCGGCAAGAGCAACATTGTCGACGCTATCCGCTGGGTACTGGGCGAGCAATCGACCAAGGCTCTGCGGGGCGGCAAAATGGAGGACGTCATCTTTGGTGGCACCCTCAAGCGCCGGCCCATGAGCTTTTGCCAGGTGACCTTAGTGCTCGACAACGGGAGCGGCGCGCTGCCGGTGGAGTACAGCGAGGTCAGCGTTACGCGGCGCTATTACCGCAGCGGCGAAAGCGAGTTTTATCTGAATAAAAAATCCGTGCGCCTCAAGGACATCCACGAGCTTTTTATGGATACCGGCCTTGGGCGCGACGGCTATGCCATCATCGGCCAGGGCCGCATTGACGAGATCCTGTCGGTCAAAAGCGCCGACCGGCGCGAAATCTTCGAGGAGGCCGCCGGCATCACCCGGTTCCGCTACCGCAAGGAGGAGAGCGAGCGCCGGCTTTTTGCCTGCGAGGACAATCTGACCCGCATCCGCGACATCATTGCCGAGCTTCAAGGTCAGGTGGACCCTTTGCGGGAGCAGGCCGACAAGGCCCGGGCCTTCCTTTTTCTACGGGATGAGCTGCGCGTCCTCGAGGTGTCCAGCTGGATGGACAGCCTTGATAAGCTCAAGGACAGCCTTCAAAACGCCCAGACTGACTTTGACAACGCCGACCGCAAGCTGAGCCAATTGCGCAGCGCCCAGGAGGATTTGCAGGCCCAGTCCGCAGACCTCACCGAGCAGATGCACCGCAAGGACATGGAGACCGAGGCCGTGCGCGACCAGCTCTCGGGACTGCAGGAGCGAGAGAGCCGGGTGCTCAGCGATATCGCCGTGGGCAAGAACACCCTGCAAATTAACGAGGACAACATCGCGGGCAAGGAGCGCGAGCTGGCCGTGCAGCAAGACCGGGGCGAGAGCTTAGAGCGCCAGCTGGATGCCCGCCGTCAGGCACGGTTGGGATTGCTCGAGCAGGAGCGGGCCCTCACGGCCGAGCTTTCCGCCCTCAACGCCCAAGTCGAAGCCGCCGGCCACGAGACCCGCAGCATATCAGAAAAGCTCGATGCCCTGTCCGCCGGCATCGGGCTGGGCCGGTTGAGCCTCAGCGAAGCCCAAAGCCGTTTAAGCGCCGCCCAGACCGCCCAGAACGAGCTTTCAAGCCGGGAGTCGGGCATCGATGGCGAGCGCGAGGCGCTTGAGCAGCGCCTTGAGAGCGAGGGAGACCGCGCCCGGACAATCGGGAAGCACATTGCGGAAAACGAGGAAAAAAAGCAATCGGCGGACAATATGCTGCGGGGCTTTGCCCTGCGGCGCGAGGCCCGGCAAACCAAGACCGACGAACTGCGCGCCCATCTGACGCGGCTCCATCGCGAGCGGGACGCCAAGGCCGACCGCCGCAGCTTACTTTCCAACATGGAGCGGGATTACGAAGGTTTTTCTCATGTGGTGCGCCGGGTTATGCAGGCCCACGCGCGGCATGAGCTGAGGAACATCCACGGCCCGGTCTCCGACCTCATCGAGACGGACGAGCAGTTCGCCATCGCCATCGAAATCGCCCTGGGCGGCAGCCTGCAAAACATCGTGGTGGACAGCGAACAGGACGGCAAGGCGGCCATCAACTATTTGAAGCAAAAGGACATGGGCCGGGGCACCTTCCTCCCCCTCACCGCCGTCAAGGCGCGCAATCAGGGCCGCCGCAATGTTGAAAACGACATGGGCTTCATGGGCTGGGCCCACGAACTTGTACGCCATGACGCGCAATATACCGATCTCATCAGCAGTCTGCTGGGCGGCACGGCGGTGGTTGACACCCTCGACAGCGCCATCGCCTGTGCTAAAAAGCACGGCTATAGCTTCCGCATTGTCACCCTGGACGGCCAGCTCATCAGCCCCTCGGGGGCCATGACGGGCGGCAGCCTGGGCAAGAGCGCCGGTGTGCTGTCGCGGGCCGGGGAAATTCGCCGCCTCGAGGGCGAGCTTGAAAAGCTCGAAACCCAAATCAATGACGCCGACAAATCCCTCCGGGAGGCCGTGCGCGAGCTCGAGGCCGCCACCTATGAGGCCAACGTGGCCGAAGGCGAAAAGCGCCAGGCCGAGGACGCCCTCCTGGCCCTGGCCGCCGAGCAGAGCCAGCACGGTGCTTTGATCGAGACCCTGCAGGCCTCTTTGGAGGCCCTGGAACGGGAGAAATCCGGCCTGGGCGAACGCCTTACGGCGCTGTCTGCCGCCGCGCAGGCGGAAGAATCCGCCATAGCGGCTTTGCAAACCAAGGAGGCCGAGCTTCAGGCCGAGATGGATGCCCTCTCGTCAGCCTCCCGGGAGCATGAGGAGCAGGCCGGCACGCTGTCCGAGCAGGTTCAGGGCTGCCGGGAGAGCATGGCCGCCGTGCGGGCCGAGCTTGAGTCGGCCGCCGCCGCCATCACCGAATATGAGGCCTTGCTTGCCACCATGGACGGCGAGACGGCCGACAAGGCGGCCATCATCGAGACCATCCGGGCCCAGAACGCGCTTTTGCGGCAGAATCTGCTGGAGCAGGAGGCCATCGCCCAAAACTACACCGCCGAGGCCGAGGCCCTGCGGGCCCGCATCCGCGCCCAGAGCGAGGAAAAAATGCGCCTTGAGGGCGAGCGCGCCCGCTCGGACCGGGATTTGCAGACCCGGATGAACGACATCATCAACATGGAGCGCGAGCGGGGCCGGCTGGAAAACAAAAAGACCCAGGCCGAAATGGAGAGCGACAACATCATCCAAAAGCTGTGGGACAGCTACGAGCTAACCCGCGTCACCGCCGCTCAGGTGGCTGTGCCCATCGAGAATGTTTCCAAAACCAACCGCCGTATGGGCGAGCTCAAGAGCGAAATCCGCAAGCTGGGCGATGTCAACGTCTCGGCCATTGAGGAGTACGCCAAGGTGAGCGAGCGCTACGAGTTCCTCACCGGCCAGCTGCGGGATTTAGAGCAGGCCAAGGCCGATTTGCTCAAGATTATCGACGAGTTGACCGACAACATGAAAACCATCTTCGCCCGGGAGTTTGAGAAGATTAACGACATGTTCCAGCAGACCTTTACCGACATTTTCGGCGGCGGCGCGGGGCATCTCAAGCTGGAGGATGAGAGCGATATTTTGAACTGCGGCATCGAAATCCGCGTTGAGCTGCCTGGCAAGGCCATGCGGGCCATCTCGCTGCTCTCGGGCGGCGAAAAGGCCTTTGTGGCCATCGCCCTCTACTTTGCCATCATCAAGGTGCGGCCCACCCCCTTCTGTGTGCTGGACGAAATCGATGCCGCCCTGGACAATGTCAATGTCGTGCGCTTCTCCGATTACATGCGCACCCTGAGCGCTGCCACCCAGTTCATCGTCATCACCCACCGCCGGGGTACCATGGAGGGGGCCGACATCCTCTACGGCGCCACCATGCAGGAGAAGGGTGTCACCAAGCTGCTGTCGATGAATATTTCCGAGGTGGAGAAGCAGATCAGTGTGAAGCCGACATAAAGAAGGCGGAGCAGGGGCGGCAAGGAGACTAATGCGTGGAGCCGCCGACCAAACCAAGAATCGCAATGCGATTCTGTTTGGGTGGAGGCGCAACGACTTAGGCGACTGACCGACGCCCCGGCCGCGACGCCTGACTATCCTATTGAATGTTCTTGTTCCTTATTTCCCTTAGCCCTGTTTCTGCACGCCCTCCGTGAGACTTCGGCGCAGCCGAAGCCTCAGCGACCCCCTCCCTGAAGGGAGGGGGAATAGGTTTTCTCAAGGGGATGTGTGCCATGCGGCCCTGCGGGCCGCATGGCACACATCCCCACGAGCCCCCCAATTATTTGAGGGCCCGCCCCCAACACACACCAAAGGAGAATACCATGGCTTTTTTCGATAAAATCCGCGAGGGTCTGCGCAAGACGAAGGAATCGGCGGCCGGCGGGCTCAACACTGTGCTGGCCACCTTCCGCGCTGTGGATGACGCGCTGCTGGACGATTTGGAGGACGCCCTCGTCCTGGCCGATTTGGGCGCGACCTTGGCCAGCGAGGCCGTTCAGGCGCTGCGCCGCCAGGCCAAGCTGCAAAACCTTCAAACCCGCGAACAGGTCACCGAATGCCTCGCCGGCATTCTGGCCGAGCGGATGACCGCCAACACCGGCCTTCAACTGAACAGCAAGCCGGCCCTCATTCTGGTGGTCGGCGTCAATGGTGTCGGCAAAACGACGACCATCGGCAAGCTGGGACAGCAGCTGACTTCAAGCGGCAAGAAGGTGCTCTTTGCCGCCGGAGACACTTTCCGGGCGGCAGCGGGCGACCAGCTCAAGATTTGGGCCGAGCGCTGCGGGGCCGGCATCGTGCGCCATCAGGAGGGGGCTGACCCCTCGGCCGTCATCTTCGACGCCATCTCGGCGGCCAAGGCCCGGGGCAGCGATGTCATCATCTGCGACACGGCGGGGCGTTTGCACAACAAGGACAACCTCATGCGCGAGCTCTCGAAGATGAACAAAGTCATCCACCGTGAGCTTGAGGGCTGCGACATCGAGACCCTGCTGGTGCTCGACGCCACCACCGGGCAGAACGCCATCAACCAGGCCGACGCCTTCAACGAGGTCACTGGCCTGACCGGTCTGGTGCTCACCAAGCTGGACGGCACAGCCAAGGGCGGCATCGTCATCAACATTTCCTCAAGGCTCGGCGTGCCCGTCAAGTTCATCGGCGTGGGCGAGAAGGCCGAAGATTTGCTGGCCTTCGACGCGGTGGAGTTTACGAAGGCGTTTTTCGAGTAGGGTGCGGTGCCGTGTCCGATAAGGACAAGGGCGAGAACATTATTAAGGGGCTAAAGGATACGTTTTATTAAGTTCTTGGGGGAGGGAATGCCCCTGCGGGGCATTCCCTCCCCCAAACCCCCTCTAAAGAAAATAAAGGGTGCCCTACACATTCTTAATGATTACAGAGGTGACTGCGATGCAGCTTTTTGACTCCCACGCCCACTACGACGACAAGCGCTTCGATAAAGACCGTGACGCTCTGCTGCAAAGCCTCCCCGGCCACGGTGTCGGCTATGTCACCAACATCGGCTGTGATGTGCCCACCTCCCGCAAGAGCATCGCCTTGGCCGAGCGGTACGGCTTCATCTATGCCACCGTGGGGGTGCATCCCCATAACGCCGATGAGATGGTGCCCGGCGATATCGAGACCCTGGAGGCCTTGATGGCCCACCCCAAGGTGCGGGCCCTTGGGGAGATTGGCCTGGATTATCACTACGATTTCTCGCCCCGAATGGTGCAGATGGAGCGGTTCGCCGAGCAGCTCGACCTGGCCCAGCGCCTGCGCTGCCCGGTGGTCATCCACGAGCGGGAGGCCACCCGAGATTGCCTGGACATTCTGCGACGCTTCGATATCGCCAAGGGCGTCTTCCACTGCTACAGCGGCAGCCTGGAGACGGCCAAAGTCCTCATCGATTGGGGCTGGCACCTCTCCTTTACCGGGGTGATTACCTTCGCAAACGCGCGGAAGACACGGGACATCATCGCCTGGATGCCCGCCGACCGCCTGATGATTGAGACCGACTGCCCCTATCTGACCCCCGAGCCCTTCCGGGGCAAGCGCAACGAATCGACCAAGCTCATCCACACCCTGCGGGCAGTGGCCGACATCCGGGGCATCCCGGAGGAGGAGGCCGCCCGCCTGACCACCGACAACGCTCTGCGGTTCTACGACATCGTGGATTGAGATACAGTACGCGACAGACAATCTGTATAATTAAGGTGGCATATTACTTTGGGTAATCAATCTGAGCATCTGGGCGCGCCGCAAATCGACCCGACGGCCAAGCTGTGGACAGCCAATTTCTTCATCATCATCTTTGGCTCGGTGGTGGCGCTGCTGGGCAGCGCGGTGGCCGGCTTCGGCATTGGCGTCATGGCCTTGGATATGACCGGTTCGACCTTTTTCTACACCCTCGTTCTGGTGGCCAACAAGGCCCCTAAGATGATCATGCCCCTGCTGGCCGGACCGTATCTTGACCGGTTTTCGCGCAAAAAGGCCATGGTGGCCATGCATCTGCTGTCATCGGCTATCTATCTGGGGATGTTTGCCCTGCTGGCGGCGGGGTTTTACAGCTATTGGCTCTTTGTGGTGCTCACCTTCATCGCCGGGTCGGTCAACGGGGTCTACCTGGTGGCCCACGAGAGCCTCTACCCGACGCTGGTGGCCCGGCAATTCTACCGCAAGGCCTACGCCGTGTCCAGCGTGCTCGACACCCTGCAAATGGTGGCCGCACCCATGGCCCTGGCCCTCTATGAGGCCACCGCAACGGTGGGCCCCATCTTCGCCGTGGGGGCGGGGGCCTTTGCTGTGGCGGGATTGCTGGCCACCCGCATCCGGAGCAACGAGGCCCACATGAGCGCCCAGCCCCAGGCCTCCAGCGAGAAAAACACCTTCAGCCTCAAGCGCTACATGGAGGATTTCAAGCTGGGCGTCACCTACATCAAGGGGGAGCCCGGGCTCATGGCCCTCACCCTCTACTTCTTCTTCAACATCATGGCCATGGGGGTGGATGCCCTGGCCATGCCCTACTTCCAGTCCACCGCGTGGCTCGGTTCGGCGGCCTATTCCTCGGTGATGATCGGCATGGCCATCGGCCGCATGTGCGGCAGCCTGAGCCAGTTTATCTTCAAGTTTTCTCAAAATAAGAAGTTCAACATCGCGCTGTTTGTCTACATTTCGGTGGCCTTCATCCAATGCAGCTACCTCTTTCTGCCGCGCAGCTGGATGATGGTGGCCGCCATGTCGGTGTTCGGCTGCCTGGCCGGCATCTCCTTCAACATCCGGGTGACGAGTACCCAGGCCTACATCCCCGACAGCCACCGGGGCCGCTTCAACGGCGTGTTCATCATGATGACCAACATGGGCCAGGTCATCGGCCAACTGGTGGCCGGCGCGCTGGCCGAGATTTTCCCCATCCGCAGCGTCTATGTGGGGGCGTTGTGCGTACAGATGCTGGCCGTTTACTTTACCATTGGCCGCCAGCGGGGGCATGTGAGCAAGATTTATAACGCCGATTTGTAGGCCGCCTGCGGGCGGCAAAGCCGCCGTAGCGACACCCGGGGCCGGGACACCCTCCATTTTTGGCGGGAGCCCTCCCCCCCAAAAATAGCACGTTCAACAAAACCAAGTTGCGGCGCAACTTCATGGGGATTCCTACCATAGGCGAATCCCGCACGCCTTCTTGAAATGCCCTTACGAACAGATTAAGGAGAAGCCACTATGCCGCCCAAGCTTTGGACGAAGAACTTCACCATCATCACCTTGGGGTCTCTGGTTTCCATCACGGGCAATGTGGTGTCCGGCTTTGCCATCAGCCTCATGGTGCTCGACTACACCCAGTCGATTTTTCTCTTCACCCTCTACATTGTCATCTACAATCTGCCCAAGCTGGTGATGCCGCTGATTATGGGGCCGTATCTCGACCGGTTTTCCCGAAAACGGGTGCTTTACAGCCTGGATTTTCTCTCGGCCGCCCTCTACCTTGGGATGTTTGTGCTGACCCATCTGGGATGGTTCAGTTATGGCCCGTTTTTGCTCATTTGCGTCCTCATTGGGGCCATTGACAGCACCTATTTGGTGGCTTACGACAGCCTTTATCCCACACTGGTAGACAAGGAAAACTTCCGTCAGGCCTATTCCATCGCCAGCATGCTGAGCAATTTCTCGGTGTTGGTTGGCCCGCTAGCCGCCCTTGTCTACGAGAAAATGGGCACTTCGGCACCCCTCTTCCTCTTCAACGCCGGCGCCTTTTTGCTGGCCGCCTTCTTCAAAACCCGCATCGACGCCGGGGAGAGCCACATTACGGGCACGGCCATGCAGTTCAGCCTGAGCAGCTGGGTGCAAGATTTTAAGGCCGGCCTGCGGTACATCAAAGCCGAGCCGGGGCTGCTGGTTATCACCAGCTATTTCTTCTTTTGCTATATCGGCGACGGCGCCACGGCGCTGACCATGCCCTACTTCAAGGCGACGCCCGGCCTGGGCGTCATGGCCTACACGCTGGTGCTGGGCGGCGGGGTCATCGGGCGCGTCATCGGCGCGGGCATCCAGTACCGCTTCAAGTTTCCCAGCCACCGCAAGCTCGACATCGCCCGATGGGTCTACCTCATCACCACGGTGCTTACGGGGGTTTACCTCTTTATGCCAACGCCGCTGACCATGGCGGCTACCCAGGTTTTCATCGGGCTCATGGGGGTGACTTCCTACAACATCCGCATTGCCAGCACCCAGACCTATGTGCCCAACAGCCATCGGGCGCGGTTCAACGGCAGCTTCCAGATGGTGACCAATATGGGCCTCATCCTGGGCCAGCTGGTGTGCGGCGCCCTGGGGGATTTCTTGCCCATCCGGGGGATTTTTCTGGCCATTATGGGGATTCAGCTGGTGGCTTACGCCTTCACCATGGGCCTACGGGGGAAATTGGTGCGGCCGATTTATAACATGGATATATAGCCCTTTTGGGGAGGGAGGGGCACCCTGCGGGTGCCCCTCCCTCCCCAAAACTATCCTCTACTTCACCTCGAACAGCTCGATGACCTCGCCATCGGGGCCTGTGACGAAGGCGTTGCTGGCCGGCATGACGCCGCCCAGGCGCTTGTCCGTAGGCTCGGTGCGGGAGAGGGCTCCGGCGGCCAGAGCCTTTGCGTAGGCCGCTCTGGCGTCGTCGGTCCGCAGGGCGATGTGGGCCCAGCGAGCGTTGCTCTCGGCATCCTCGACGCCCCGGGGGATGAGCTCAATCACGGCGCTTCCGCCCAAATCCACCATGTGGATAAGCTTGCCGCTGTCCCCCATGGGGAAGCTGAAGGTCTCAGTGCCGCCCAGACCGTCGGTGTAAAAGCGGAGGCTTTTTTCCATATCCCGCACCAGCAGGCCGATGTGATGGTATCCGTTGAATGTCATAGTATGTCCTCCTATTGGGTGTGTTGACAAGATGATGAGCCTTGCTGTAGTATAGTGTACACCTTGTCCGTAAACAGGGCAAGGGCATTTTCGTTTATAAGGAGCCGCCCCCATGCTAAATCAGGCACTCGCCTACCTCTCCAGCGACATTTTGGCCTATACCGATATGCTGGTGCCTCTGCATCGGGGGAGCGCCGACATTCTGGCCGCCGGGCCCGAGGGCGTGCTGCTCTATGAGACCATCGGCGAGGTACACATGCTGGCCGCCCCCGGCGGGGCCGAGGCCCTGCGGCTGTTGGATATGCTGGACAGCCCCGTCCTCATCACCGTCCATAACGAGCAGGCCGCCCGGGAGGCGGCACGGCGCTTTGGCCTGAGCATCAACCTCACCGTCCACCAGGCCGTGTGGATGCAGGCCACGCCGCCGACCCTGCCCGAGCAGGGGCTCGACATCCGGCTGCTCGATATCGCGTGGGCCGAGCGGGTGGACGCCCTCTACTCCCACGACATGGGCCTCGATTATATAGAGGCCCGCCTTGAGCGCGGCGAGCTGTGGGGCGCCTTCGAGGGCGATGCCCTCATGGGCTTCATGGGCCGCCACGCAGAGGGCTCCATGGGCATGCTGGAGGTGCTGCCGCCCTATCGCCGCCGGGGGGTTGGGCGCGCTCTGGCCGCCTTCCTCATCGGTGAAACAATGAAAAAAGGGCTGACGCCCTTCTCACAATTTGCTCTGGAAAACCACGCATCCCGGCAGCTCAATACAAGCCTAGGGATGCACATCTGCCCCGAAATCATCTACTGGCTCTGGTGAGCTTCCGCCGCGAACCAGAAGCGGTGGATGAGATTGCCGTCAGGCTCATAGCGGCTGTCCTCGAAGACGCCGCCCGCCCCGCGCAGCAGGGCCTCGCTGGCCGCGTTGTCGTGGTCACAAGTGACTAAAACCCGCGCCATCCCGGCCCTTCCGCAGGCTCTAACGCCCATGTGCAGCAGCGCCAGGGCATAGCCCTTGCGGCGCTCGGAGGGGCGGATGCCACAGCCGATGTGGCCATCGAAATCAATCACTTTCGGGCTGTCGCCCAGCCGCAGACGCACGAGGCCAACCAAGCGTTGGTCACGCTCCCGAATGGCGAGAAAGATGGATGAGGGCACGTTCCACTCGGGATCCTGCCACAGGCCGGCGTGCTCGCGGTCACAGCGGGTCTGCCAGCTTGCGAAATCCTCAAAATCCCCAAGGCCGCCGGAGAGATGGGTCTCTCCGGCGGCTTTGTGTTCGGCGATGTAATCCAAAACCGCTGCCTCATGCTCGGCTGCGGGTTTTGCGAGAATAAGGGTATCCGGCATCAAAACCACCCGACCTGCTTCATCAGGAAGGTCCACAGGAAGATGGTGACGCACGAGAGGGCCGAGGTGGCCATAACGATGCCGCCAGCCAGCTCGGCGTCGCCGCCCATCTGGGCCGCCATGGTGTAGGAGTTGATGGCCGCCGGGGAGGCGAACACGGCCATGACAGTAGCCAGCTCGACACCCCGGATGCCAAAGGCGAGGGCCGCCACAGGCAGTGTCACCGCCGGAACGAGCACAAGCCGCGCCAAGGTCGTCATGCCGATGGCCTTCAGATTGCGGCCCATGCCTTTGGCCTCAATGGCCGCGCCCAAGGCCAGCAGGCCGATGGGCATGGCCGTCTTGGCCAAATCGGCCACCGAGGTTTCGACGATGCCGGGCAGCGTGAGGCCGGTGAGCCAGAAGACAATGCCGAGCACCGTGCCGATGATAAGGGGATTCTTGGCGATGGAGAGCAGCACCTGCCCCACCGTCACCTTGCCGCCCCGGAAGTTCTCCAAGGTGAACACGGCCAGCACATTGAAGATGGGCACCACCACCGTGGCCGCCACGCTGACGATGGCCGTCTCCTCGGGCGGGAAGAGGGCAAGCACGATGGGCAGGCCCAAAATCACGAAATTGCTGCGGAAAATGCCGTGGATGACGGCCCCGCGGCGGGGATTTTCCTTGACTGTGGCCACGGTAATGGCAAAGGTGACCCCATAGATGACGACAATCGCTCCGGCCAGGTAGGCCAGCAGCTTGGCGTCCAACTGGACGCCCCCCTCCTGATGGGTGGCGACGTAGATGTTGTTGAAGAGCAGCGCCGGGCAGAAAATCCAATAGACCAGCTTGTTGAGCACCTCGACGCCATCCTTGGCGATGAGCTTGACCTTTCGGCACAGCACACCGGCGGCGATGATGAGGAACATGGGGGCAATGGCGTTGAAGGAGATGATGAGATTTTCCATGGCGGCGCGCCTTCCTTGCGGTTATTTGTTGCCCATCTATTTATTGCCTTTGAGAATGGGCGAGAGCTTCTTGTAAACCAGCGTGACCACCACCGTCACCACGAGGAACTTGACGATGGTAAAGGGCAAATTGAACCAGATGAGTGCATCCCACAGGCTGTCAACCTTGGGGTTGAGGGCCTGATAAGCGCCCAGCACGGCTGGCTTGGGGGCCATAATCTGGAAATAGACCGGGTAGACGATGTAGTAGTTGGTGATGACACCGATGAGCCCCGCCGCCACCGCGCCGGCCACCGCGCCGATGAGCGCGCCCTTGCGGCTCTTGCTTTTTTGGTAGATAAACCCCGCTGTAAAGACGAAAATCGACCCCAGGAGGAAGTTGGAGAGGGTGCCCACACCGGCGGTGTCGGTGATCATCAAATGCAGCACATTTTTGACCAGGCAGCAGATGACGCCCCACACCGGCCCCAGCGAGAAGGCCCCCAAAAGGGCCGGTAGATCGGAAAAATCGAATTTGATGAACCCCGGCATGACGGGCACGGAAAAATCCAGGAACATGAGGACGAATCCCAGCGCCCCTAAAAGCGCCGCCACCATCATACTGCGTACTCTGCCTCTTTTCACGGTTGTCTCCTTGGGGCATCGCCCCAGGCATGGCTTTGGTTTTTGAAAAGAAAAAGCCTGACATCTGTGCGCAGTGCCCCACATCCGGAGTAGGAGCTGAGACGCACGGATATCAGGGCAGTATCCCATGCCAAAAGCACGGGTGTCTTTTCAGACCATACCTTCTTCCATCCAGACTTACGGCGCGTGATATCGCCGATCACTGTCGGTATCGGAATCTCACCGATTCGGCGCGCCGTATGGCGCGTTCGCGGACTGAGCTTTTTCTTGCCTTTGGCGAAAAAGCAATACCGCCGGTAGGGAGTTTCACCCTGCCCTGAAGGACTGGAGCGTTGCCGCTCCGAGAGATATCATACACCGATGATTTGGTTTTGTAAAGAGTTTGTTATCAGGCCCTTGTAGGGGCGATTATCAATCGCCCGGCCCTTCTGCCCTCCGTGAGGCTTCGGCACGACACCCACCCCCCGCAACCCCTACCCCTTCTGCCGCGTCAAAGGGGTACCCGCCGTTTTTCCTTGAAATTTTCCCAAAATACCGTTATAGTAGAAGAGGATTGCCCCAAGCCGCCGAAAACTATGCCTTAAGGAGCCGCAACATGAGTGACAGGATTCTGCTGAATCAGATTGTGGAGAATATCGAACAAGTCATCATAGACAAGCGCTACGCCATCGAGCTGACCCTGGTCTCGCTGCTGTGCCGGGGCCATGTGCTCATTGAGGATGTGCCCGGCGTGGGCAAGACCTCCCTGGCCGCCAGCCTGGCCAAGTCGCTGAGCTGCTCCTTCAAGCGCATTCAGTTCACCCCCGATATCATGCCCAGCGACATCACCGGCTTTTCCCTCTATAGCCCCAAGACGGGGGACTTTGAATACCGCCCCGGCTCGGTTTTCAGCCATGTCATCCTGGCCGATGAAATCAACCGCACCTCGCCCAAGACACAGTCGAGCCTTTTGGAGGCTATGGAGGAGCGGCAGGTGACGGTGGACGGCATCACCTACCTCATCGCCGAGCCCTTTATCGTGCTGGCCACCCAGAACCCCATCGATTACCTGGGCACCTATCCCCTGCCCGAGGCCCAGATGGACCGCTTCTTTATGCGCATCTCCCTCGGCTACCCCAGCAAAAGCGAGGAGATGCGGATGATTACCCGCTTCCGGGCCGAGAGCCCGCTCAAGACCTTGGGGCCGGTGGCCACGGGGGAGGACATCGTCGCCCTGCAGCACGCCGCCCAGGCGGTGCATGTGGACGAGCGGGTGAGCGAGTATGTGGTCAGCCTGGTGCGTCACACGCGGGACAATCACTTTGTCTCTTTGGGCGGCAGCCCCCGGGCCTCCATCGCCCTCTACAAAGCGGCCCAGGCCTGGGCCTTTTATCAGGGGCGCGACTATGTGATGCCCGACGATGTCATCCAGATGGTGAGCCATGTCCTTGAGCACCGCATCATCATCACCCAGGAGGGCAAGCTCAAGAAGGTGGCCGCCCGCAATGTCATCGAGCAGGCGCTGGCCCAAACGAAAGTGCCAGTCGTGTAGCACCCACTGAAAAAACATTGCGAGGGAAACCGAATTGCGTAGAAACAGACGATTTTACATTCTGATACTCCTCATGGGCGGGGCTGCGGTCATCGCCCTGGGGAGCTCTGCGTCTTTTTTGGCCCTCTACACCATTTTGCTGCTACCAGTGCTCGCCCTCATGACCCTGCTGCTCTATCCCGCTTTTGTCCGGGTTTGGCCCGCTTGCGAGCAGCGTTATGTCTTTCGGGAGGACAACCCCAAGCTCTCCCTGCGCTTTCGCAACCTGAGCCCCTTGGCCTATCCCGATGTGGAGGTCCAGCTGTGGGACCCCTACGTCGAGTACCAGCCCGAGGATCCCGAGGACGGCCTGCGGCTCTCGCTGCCCGCCCTGGGGCATATCGACCGCAAGTTTACCCTGCGCTTCCCCTTCCGAGGCATCTACGATGTGGGGGTCAAGGAGGCCAAGGCGGTTGACTTCCTTGGCCTGTTCCGTTTGCGCTTCAAGGGCTCGCGGCCCCAGCGCGTCACGGTGTTCCCCAAGCTCATCGAGGGCTTTCAGCTGCCGCTCAGTGGCCGTCAGGTGGACGAGGGAGATGTGGGCCACGACCATTTTGCCGACCAGACCATCGATGTCTCCGACGTGCGCAAGCACGACCCCGGTGACGACTACCGCCGCGTCCACTGGAAGCTGACGGCCAAGCGGGGCGAGTTTATTGTCAAAAACTTCCGCACGCCGGGGCTGACGCGTACCATCGTGCTCCTCGACACCGCCCAGGGCATCCAGACCGGCCGCATGAAGCTGGGGTACGATGACCTCATGGTCTCGCTGGCGGCCAGCGCGCTGGATTGCTGTATGAAGAACCGCCAGGCTGCGCGGCTTATCTACGGCGAAGAGGGCGGTAGCTTCCTTGATGTGCTGCACCCCGACGATATGGAGCCCGCCCTCGAGCTGCTGGCCGTGCTGCCGCTGGAAGGGCCGCCTACGCGGCTGACAAGCAGCCTCCACGCTTTGTTGCTCTCCCGTCAGAGCTTTGCCGATTTGGCCGTCTTTGCCGGCACCATCGACGAGGCCCTGTGTGATTTGCTCAAGTCGGCCTTTCAGGCCGGCCACGCCGTTTTTTTCCACTATATCTACTCGGTGGCCGCCCCCACCAAGGAGGCCTACGCCCTGCTGGACGGGCTGGCGGCCTATGGGATAAACGTCGAAATCATCAAGTAGGGGGCGGGTTTCCCGTCCCGCCCGTCAGCCTTCCGCCCAAACAGGTCAAGCGCATTTGTAAGGCGTTTAAGGCAACGTTTTTTTTAGTTCTTGGGGGGTACCCCCTCCTGTTGAAACTCCCCCGGAAAGGCAACCCTATGCCCTGGATTGACAAGCTGAAAAACAACATATTCTACCTGCTGGCCGGAGGCGTCTACACCTTCGCCCTGGCGTCAGCTTGCCTTTCCACCACCTACATTCAGCTGACACAAGGGCGCGTCTTCGCTTTGGCTTTTGTGGCCATGGCCATTTTCTGCCTGTGGTTTTATAACCGCTACGCCTTCTGGGGCGGGCTTTGCCTGCTGCTGGGCGGCGGGCTCATCACCTGGCTTATTTTGTACCTGAAGGATTACGAGGTCTTGTGGTTCAAGAACCTCATTTTCTTCGGCGAGTCCCTGCTGCGCCACATTCAGGGGCTAACGCCTTACAGCGAACGCTTCGCGGTGCTGGGCACCTGCATCATCTTTGGCTTTGCCCTGGTTACGGCGGCGGCCATCCGCAGCGGGGCGGGGTTTTATTGCCTCACGCTGATGGGCTTTGGGATTTTCGGTGTGCTTTCCTATTTGGAATATCCCATTGCCAACCTGCATATGCTCTGTGTACTCTTTGTCTTTGTCACGCTCTTTGCGCGGCGGCTGAGCCGCGAGGCGGTGCGCAGCGGGGGCGATTTGGCCATCAATTTCAGCGGCCTTGCGCTGCTGCCCATCTGCCTGTTGCTGGTGTGGACAGCGGGCAAGCTGCCCCAGCCCGAGGCGGCCAGCACGAAGAGCGTCCGGGACAATGTGGTGGTCAACCTGTCGGCTGTGGATGAGTTTTTCTATGGCAAGCTTTCACCCAAATATTTTAACTTTTCCACCACGGGGTTCTCGGGCCTCAATGGCCGCCTGGGCGGCAATGTGCGGCCCAACGAGCGCTATGTCATGGAGGTCTACAATCCCTCGGGCTATTGGCCCTACCTGGCCGGGGCCTATAAGGACACCTATGAGGGGGACCGCTGGCGCTGGTCATTTCCCGCCGCCGATTTGCCGGTGTTTGAGTTTGAGGGCAATCGCTACCTCTCAGGCTGGGCCTATATCGGCCAGAATGTCGTGGTTCTGGGCAACCCCACACCCGAGGATTTGTTGCCCTATGAGCGAATACAGGGCCTCCAGCAGTCTCCCTACACCATTCTGATCTTCCCCGGAAGAATGACCCGGGCGATGTTTTCCCCCAACGTCACCCTCATGGCCCAAACCTGGCCCAGCGGCCTCGAAATCGAAACCCCGGGTGACCCTGCGCACGCCATTCCGCCCTCCTGGCGGCCGGTGAGTGAGGCCGAGACCTTCTCCCCCGCCAACCTGACCCGCACCGACACCGGTGCTCTGGAGTCCAAGGAGCTGCTGAGCGGCCAATCGGCCTATCAGGCAATCTTTTTCCCGGCTAACGTCGGCCAGGGCTATGCCAACAACGGCCATGTGAACGTAGAGGGCTTCGAGGTGCCCGAGGAAGCCATGGCCCCCTACCTCGCTCTGCCCGAAACCCTGCCCCAGCGGGTGCGCGACCTGGCCCAGGCCATTGTGGACGAGGCCGGGGCCCAAAACGACTACACCAAGATGAAGGCCCTGGAAACCTACCTCCACCGCTTCCCCTATACGCTGGAGCCGGGCCCGATACCGGCGGACGTGGACTTTGTGGACTATTTCCTCTTCGAGGGCCAGCAGGGTTACTGCACCTACTACGCCACCGCCCTGGCCGTCATGGGCCGCTGCATCGGCATCCCCACCCGCTACGCCGAGGGGTATACTTTGCCCACCGAGCAAAACGACAACGGCGGCCTCGACGTGACCAATGCCAACGCCCACGCCTGGTGCGAGGCCATCATCCCCGGCTACGGCTGGATTGGCTTCGAGGCCACCGCGCCCTACAGCTACGCCTTCTACCACGGCGGGCAACAAGCGCCCTCCCACGATGTCTTCGACCCCGAGCAGTACCCGGGCCGTGGGGATGAGTTCATCGACGATCCCCTCATGGCCGATGTCCGCGAGCGCGAGAACCGCCAGCCGGTGGAGACCACCGAGCCCACTCCGGAAGATGAAGCGCCTCAGGGCTCCCGGGCCGGATGGTTTGTGCTGACGCTGTTGCTGATGATTCTGGCCACCGGCGGTGTTGTCGCGTTGCGCTTTCACCTCTACCAGCAGCGCATGGAAAAGCTGGATGCCCTGCCCAACCGGGAAGCCGCCCTCGACTACTACCGCCGCATTGTCGCCCTGCTCCGGGCCCGTGGGGCCCCCATGCAGGAGGGTGAGACGGCTGCCGCCTACGGCGCGCGCCTCGACGGCGCCCAGACCGGCGGGCCGCACCAC
>JGI994J12354_10001172_pt1 | contig 26604 bp, 20 predicted proteins | sample IntmicLarv3ML3BL_FD_12354 | JGI IMG/M metagenome (IMG submission 12354)
AATCTCAAATCAAGCGGCTACATTTTGGATATCACTTTCAACAAGAAGGTGGGAGAGAATGCGAGAGCAACGGTCAGCGAATTATTAGGTAATGCACAGATTGCCTTAGATATTCCTGTGCCAAATGAATATCGTGAAGGCGGTCGGTCATTTTACATGGTCAACGTCCACAATAATGATACACATATTCTTAAAAATGAGGACGAAGCAAATGGTAGTCGCGTGCAGATTACTAGCGGTAAGTTCTCCACTTATGTATTGGCATATGCGTGGTTAGAGCCTGATGATAATAGCAGCGGAAACAGCAATACTGGAAATAATAACACTGGAAACAATAATGCGGGGAACAATAATACCGGAAACAATAGTACAGGCAATAACAACACTGGCAATAACACTACTGGAAACAATAACAATACCAATAATGGCACTGGAAGCAACAATGCGGGCAATAACAGCACGGGAAATAATAATACCGGCGGGAATAACAACAATGGCAACAGCGGCAATAATAGCGGAAATGACAATGGTGCGGGTAGTAATGATAACAATTACACAAGTAGTGGTGGAAACAATAATCGAACAGCAAACAGTAGTAACACTGGAGGAGCAACCACAACGCCTACACCGACGGGCGGTGCAACAAATGGTAATAAGAATGCAACGTCAAACAACAAAGATGCTACTGCTAGCAATGAAAATACAGATGCTGGTGGTGAGGAATTCACGCCAGAAGAATTAGAAGATATGTCGGCAACCAACGAAATAACGCAGGCAAGTGCCATGAATGCAGGGAATAAGACGATTGGCGAAGCAGATATTTTGGACACAGGAAATAATAAAAGTAGTTCTAATCGCGCCCTTACCATTATCCTTTGGGGAACTGGAATTGCGGCTTTAGCAACAGCGGGTGTCGCAGCAGGGATATATTATATCAAGAAAAAGAAGAAAAATGCTATTAATGGTGGCTAAGGAGGAGCGGTAATGGAGAAATCCATAGGGACAATATTAGGCAAAGTGGCACTTACTTTTTTATTAGTATTTGCTATTGTAGGTGGCTTGATGATTGTTCAAGCACAAAATAAAATAGCACCACAAAATCCATTGGTTGAGACCGCAAGGAATCATCAAATCCGAATGCCTGAAAAAGCGACAACGGAAATTGACCAAGAAATTTTGGACATGGAATCAGACGTTAGTGAAGCTGTCAACGAAGAATACGAAGGAGCTGAACTAACGCCTGAGGAGGGTGTCAGTAATAACTTGAATTATGGAGCAATTAATTTGAGTAATATTGGCAGTGGCAATAATAGCACTAACAGTGGGGAAACTGACAGGAATTCGCCAGGAGAAGGCGAAATAGGCGGTGGAGATAACAAAACTGGCGATGACGTAACAACGCTACCGACAACACAGAATTATTTTATCGTTGATATTGTTGATTTGCAAGAACCATATAGTACTGATGACCCCAGATGTTATTATAAGATAACTCATCTGCAACCAGAACTTGAAATAGAACAAATCGTCTTTGTCAACAATGATAAGCCAATATCTCATTTTGGTGGGGTGGCGAATAGAGGGTGGATAAATCTTAGTTCGGGCGAGAACTGGTTGAAAGTGAGGGTGACTTATCGTTTCCCTGATGGTGAAACTAGGACCTTTGAACGAACAACAAATCCAGGGATGGTTAAAGTGTATGACCCATTGGATATTAATTTTGATGATAATAATTTGAAGGATGCTTACGAGCAACCAAATATCGACTTTTATATTAACCCAAACCCCAAAGAAGCCCATGTTCAGGTGCTTGTGAATGGACGGATGATTGATGACGACGGAGAAGGGAATTACAGCGCTAATCTAAATGAAGGAGAAAACCAATTTGAAATCCGTGGGAGTGCTAGGGGATGGAACGATACTACCGTTACCAAAACAGTTGTGTATAGCAAAACCAAGATACGTGTATATAGTCCTGAATTAGAAAATATTGATTACAATAATAGCGGCGAACGATATTATAGTAAAGTGGTGACTTTCTCAGTAGTCGTCGAAGGAATCGAAACGGGACAAGCACTTTCTAGAGCGGACGTTGCTATATCCGTTCGTGGTAAGCGTGAGTTTACGGGAGAAGTAGGCATCAATAACGAAATTACATTACCAATACAGTATGGACAAAACGAAGTTATAATATCGGCAAGAGGTATAAATAGTAACAATACTGTTACGGAGTTCGTTCACAAATCATATCAAATTAATGTTGGGGAAGACGGCGAAATACCTCAGCAAGTGATAGATGACACCAACATAAATATTAATATTATAGACGGGCAGATTATCCATGATCAAATATATCAAATAAGACTTAGCCCTGATACAAAAGACAAAGACGGTAACGTATACAATATCAAACCGGAAAAAATAAGAATCACTCATACATATGCGGTTAAGGGAAAAGAGTCTACCATAGAAATTTATATGAGTCAGCGTTTTGACGAGGTATATCAATATGAGGTTCATTTGCGTGAAGGTGCCAATGTTATTCACGTAGTTGTAACGACAGATGATGGTCATATGTTACCAAATAGTTACGTGATTAATTATGTGCCTGCCGAGGTAACACCCGAACCAAAAGGCACGATGTTTGTCTCGGTAGAGGCTTTTACTATCGGGAAACCAATAATTGCGCAGGGATATGTTGATATTACGTCAGGCGAGAGATTGTCTCAGGTTGTAGAAAAATTCTTGAAACAGCATGGATATGACGTATCTCTTACTGGACCTTCACAGTATATGCAATATTTGGAATATATTATAAAGGATAACATGATGGCTGACTGGCACGATGGCATGTTAAGCGATGAGGCAAAAAAATTCATAGAAGAATCTAATGGTGCAGTAAATTGGCATGGTAAATACGATATACATTCCTTGGGGGATTTTGATTTTACCAATGCAGCAGGATGGAAGGCAACTATAAATGGCGTCCCCATCAGTGGAATGTCCAACGAAACACCTAAAGATGGTGACGAGTGTCGATTGATGTTCACATTGACTGGTGGTAGTGATATTGGATTGTGATTGTTACATATTAGATTGTAATGAGGAGGAGAGATGGTTAAATCACGAATTATATGGTTCTTGTGTTTTATAATTGTTTTGTTATTATTCTTTTTTAGTGATGAGCCTTTTGCTTTAATTCTTCTCGTTGCCGTAATAATAGTGCCGATAGGGTTGGTTTTATTAAATGCCATCTTAGGAAATAAAATCATTGTGATATTAAAAGCACCTCAAATAGGCGCGAAGAGACAAATGCTTTCTTGGAGTTTGGAAGCTGAAAATGAAGGATTTTTGCCTTTGTCACCAGTACGATGCAAAGTACAGTGCAAGAATGTTGTAACAGGCGAGAGAAGTAGTAAGGAGATATTATTTCCACTGGGAACTAAAGCTAAAAGAAATATCAAACTTAATCTTGAAAGTAGTTATTGCGGCACTACTATGCTTAGTATTAATGAACTCGAATCATATGATGTCCTAGGGTTATTCGCAACTAAGGTAAAGTGCGATGAGCAAGCAGAGGTGGTAGTGTTACCAGATACTTTTCCTGTAAGCTTGACGGTATCAACGCACCTAGCTAAAGACCTAGAAGCAGATGAATATTCACAAGAAAGACATGGTAGTGATCCCAGTGAAACTTTCGCAATTAGGGAATATCAACCAGGTGATAATTTGCGAAGAATACATTGGAAGTTGTCAAACAAATTCGAAGAATTACTAGTTAAGGAGTCAGCTCTACCAGTAAGGCATTCGTTTATGGTGTTGTTAGAGACGAGTTTTAAGGACAAAAGAGCGCCGAAAGGCGATGTGCTAGATGCGTTAATAGAGATAACATTGTCGCTAGGGCAAGCGATGACCAACGAGGAGATAACATATGATATTGGCTGGCAAGATTATGAAAGTGGTAGCTTTTTTAGATCCAATGTTAGGAATACTGAAGAGCTGACAGGAGTTGTCAATCGTTTGTTGCATGTACGTTTCCAGCAAGATGAAAATGGCGTCTGCAATTATTTTGCGGACGAATATGGTGAAAATCAATTTGAACATATTGTCTATGTATCACCTTTTTTGTCTAATCAATTAGAGGTGGTATCGGCAGAGGCGCGAACTAGTGCAATTATTTGCAACAATGGAGATATAGAAAATGCAGGAGCAATAGAAGAGGGCAACCTAAATCTACACTTTTGTACGCCGCTAAACTACGAAAAAGAATTGCATGTTTTGGAAATTTAACTACAGGTAGGGAAATATGACAAAATCAAGTGAAACTTTAAAAATTTCATTACCGCTACGTAAAAGAACTGGTGGCAGACAAATGCTTTCAATAATTATTGAAAGTCTAATTGCGATAATGTTTTTGGTAGGAATAACAAGCACATTAAACACCATTTTTTTACCTGGATTGATAACGGAAGTAGTGTTATTTATCGGGATAATTGGATGTGTTTTATTTACAATCTTATTAACGAACCGTCGTACTACCATTATCGGAGTAGGTGTCATCATAGTGTGGATACTTATCTTTTGCATTGCCATGCAACCAGATATGTTAGATGGCTTACGCTTGGTAGCTAACCACATAAGTGAACTAATAGGACGACGCTTTGGCGAGATTATGCCCATTTACGATGTTACAGTACCGACAAGTGAGTATCAGATGACGGTGACTTTGTTTATGGTACCAATGTACTTGTTATTGGCATTGTTTTGTAGTTGGCTAGTTCATGCACGGGAAGTGATTGTATCATTTGTTATGATAATAGTCTTGTTGTTGGTAATTATATTGTTGCGCACGGAATTTCCTTTTGAGTGGATGGTTTTATTGATATTTGCGGAAGTTTTCTTAATGGTAAAGGCGCATGAAGTAAAGAAAAATTTCATTCAATACTTATCGGCGGGAAGTGTAATTATGCCAATATTGGCAGCGATAATATTGAGTATTGTGATATTAGTAATTTCCAACAATATTCCAGAATATAACAATCCAACCGTAAAGTATCGGATGGAGCTGTTGCGTGAAATTGAACATGCTCGTTATGGTATAAAGCCAGAATCGGGAATGGCCGATGGAGACTTTAGTGATATTACGGGATTTAACCCATCAACAGATACGGCACTTTTGGTAACAATGGCTAATCCAGAATCTTTGTGGTTGCGAGGATTTGTAGGCAGTCAATATGTGGGCGACAGATGGAAAAAGGACGACCCGGCTGCCTTGTATGAGAACGCCGACCTTTTTTACTGGTTACATGAAGACAATTTTTATGGACAAAAGCAAATAGCGGATGCTGCTATAGCCACTGAAGTCGGGACCTCTCTTGAAGCATTTGGGATGCAAATCGCTAACACAGGGGCAAGTAGTCGCAATATATATGCGCCATATGAAGTATATCTAGCAAGTGAAGGACAGATGCCGGCAAATGGCATCGGCGATGTTGTCCTAAAAGGTGGGGGCTTGCGAGGATCAAGAGAGTATCAGTATTTCACTATGCCCAATCAGGTAAAAAGATATCCTGATATCAGCAAGAAATTATTTGACGAGAATGCTGATGAAAGTCGTACTATTAAACCGTATTTATTGATGGAAGGTAATTATGCCCAGTATGTCTACGAGCAATACACGAGTTTACCAAAGGAAGTGAACGAATGGATGGAGGAGTATTTACAAGACATGGTGCCAAGAGGAGGCACTGTTGAATATAGCGAAGCGAGGCAAGCTATTATAAAATACTTCAGTGAGGAAACTAACTATTCGACAACGCCAAAGATGGCTGGAAGTGGTGATTTGGCANATGACTTTTTGCTTNTAGATAGAGAAGGTTATTCNGTACATTATGCCACNGCAGCAACNTTGCTTTTTAGAGCATATGGTATCCCAGCAAGATATGTTGAAGGGTATATTATCACACCCAAAGATGTTGAGGGAGCGGCGAATGATTCNACTTTCCAAATTGACGGAACACATGCCCATGCGTGGGTGGAAGTATATCAAGATGGGATAGGGTGGATACCAGTCGAAACGACTCCTCCATACTTAGGATTAATGGAAGAGGCTGATATCTTAAAAGGGGTTCCAAGTGTCGATGAAGCTCTTGATATACCACCAGTTGAAGATGAGTATATTGAAGAACAGACAGAAGACTTAGAAACTGTCGACGGCAAAGGCGAAGAAACCAACTATAAGGTATTTGTTATCATTATAAGTGCAGCGATTACTGTTGTTATACTGGCTATTTTCTTGTTAGTACGATACCTAATACGTAAGAGACAATATATTCAAACAAGGGTGGCTATTTGCCTGAATAGCTCAAACAAAATTGCGGTTATTGGTATGTTCACTTGCGCAATGGAAACAATCGAACAGTTAGGCTTTAAGGACGATGAAGTATGGCTAGCTTCACATCTAGAGGAGGCGTTGCAATCGGTAGAAGGACTTAGCGTCGATAACATGAGTAATGCTTTTGCGTGCTATCAAGAAGCTGGCTACTCAACTCACGATATAGGTGACGAAAAGCGAACAGAATTGAAATCATTGATGAGTGAATTAAGTGGCTTGTTACAAGAGAAATACACTGGACTTAGCCGTTTGAAAGTAGATAAAACACTTAAAATTTTAGATGCCATAAGTGATACATAATAAGAGATTGAGGTAGGACGATGAAGAAATTAGTGCAGTTATTTTTCGTAATACTAATGCTAGTAGCTAGTAGTGTTGGCTGTGGAAGTGGTGAAGCTGGCAAAGAATATAGTGCAACGCTTTCGATTGATTGTACAATTATCTTGAGTAATGCGGATATGTTAAAAGAAGGCAAACAGAGGGCAGTGCCTCCTGACGGCATTATTATGGCAAGCACGAAGGTGTTTTTCCATGAGGGAGAAAGTGCTTTTGATGTTCTAAAACGAGAAACGATGAACAATAAAATCCATCTGGAATTTTCTTTAACGCCAGTTCATAATTCGGCTTATATTGAAGGCATTGGAAATATATATGAATTTGACTGTGGGCAATTATCAGGATGGTCTTATCTAGTAAATGGAACAGCGATGAAGGAAAGTAGCAGTGACTATGAATTAAAGGATGGCGATATAATCGAATGGCGATACAGTTGCAATTTGGGCAAGGACGTAGGCGATAAAACCTTAGAAGGAAGCTAAAAAGATGGACACTTTTTCAAGTTATCACCCAGTAGTTAATATGACGTATTTTATGTTAGTGATTGGATTTACAATGATGTTGATGCACCCAGTTTGTCTGGTTCTTTCACTAATTTGTGCTATTTCCTATGCGATATATTTAAAGGGTAAGTCAGCAGTACGCTTTAATATCTTATACATGATACCAATATTGTTGATTACAGCTTTGATTAACCCAGCCTTTTCGCATCAAGGGGCGACTATTTTGACGTATTTGCCAGGAGGCAATCCTTTGACGCTTGAATCAATACTATATGGTGTTGCTAGTGCTATTTTACTGATTTGTACAATCGCTTGGTTTTCATCATTTAATAAAGTTATGACGTCTGATAAATTCGTCTATCTGTTTGGGCGAATTATCCCGTCGTTATCGCTCGTATTGTCGATGTCATTACGCTTTGTACCGAGATTCGTTGCCCAAGTAAAGGTGATTTCTAATGCCCAGCGGTGCATCGGGAGAGATATTCATAGTGGTGGAGTTATTAAGATGATTAAGCATGGTACCAAGACGATTTCCATTTTGGTAACATGGGCATTGGAAAATGCGATAGATACGGCTGATAGTATGAAAAGTCGAGGATATGGGTTACCAGGAAGAACATCCTTTTCGATTTATCAATTTGATAGACGTGATAAGGTGGCTATGACAGCTTTGATGCTGGAAGGCATCATCATAATTAGCGCAATAATTTCAAAGCAATTCAGCTTTACTTTTTATCCATTTATCACAAATATGCACTTTTCATTTCTGCAAATAATTTTATTTTTTGTCTATTTTGTTTTATGTGCAACACCAATACTTATAAATGTTAAGGAGGATGTGAAATGGCGAAAACTGAGAACCAAACCATTGTTATCAAAGACTTAACATTTACATATCCGGCGAAAAGCATTCCCACTCTTAATAACCTTGATTTAACTATCAATCAAGGTGAATTCGTTGTCATATGCGGTCTGTCAGGATGTGGCAAGACAACACTTTTGCGGCAGTTAAAACCAAGCTTAATACCACATGGGATAAGCACGGGAGAAGTTCTTTTTGAAGGGCATTCATTATCAAGCATAAGCAAACGAGATGCATCTAGCAAGATAGGGTTTGTTTTACAAAATCCCGAAAACCAGACAGTTACTGATAAAGTGTGGCATGAGTTAGCCTTTGGTATGGAGTCGTTAGGGTTCGATAATGCGACAATACGTCTTCGCGTCGCTGAGATGGCTTCGTTTTTTGGAATACAAACTTGGTTTCATAAAGACGTGGATGAACTATCTGGTGGACAAAAGCAGTTGTTGGCATTGGCATCAGTGATGGCATTACAACCGTCTCTCATCATCTTAGATGAACCAACTAGTCAACTGGACCCGATTGCAGCGGCCGAATTTTTAGCCACGGTTGGCAAGATAAACCGCGAACTAGGTGTTACAGTAGTGCTGACAGAACATCGTCTTGAAGAGGTGTTTCCACTTGCTAATCGTGTTGTGGCGATGGACGGAGGGGAAATCATAAGTGACGGCGAACCAACATTTGTAGGCGAAACACTACGTAGTATGAAACACGCAATGTTTGCGGCCATGCCTGTTCCGATGCGAACATGGGCGAGCGTTGAAAGCGACTATAAATGTCCGATAACTGTTCGAGATGGAAGACAGTGGTTAAGCGATATCAAAGAGCAAATAAAGCCAATAGCTGAAGAAAAGAGCGAGAACGTTGGCCGAAAAGAAACCCCAGCTATCGAAATAGAGGAAGCGTGGTTTAGGTACGCAAAAGAACTCCCTGATGTAGTGAAAGGGCTGTCTTTTAAAGCGTATCACGGCGAAGTGACAACAATTCTAGGAGGGAATGGTACCGGTAAGACGACGACACTTTCGTTAATAGCCGGACTAAACAAGCCTTATCGCGGTAAAGTTAAGATTGAAGGCGCGAATGTTGCCAGTATTTCAACTGCTAAGTTGTTTGATAAGTGGCTAGCTTATCTACCGCAAAACCCACAATCACTTTTCGTTGAGAAAACTGTTAGCGAAGATTTGTTAGAAATAATAGATAAAGACAAAATGTCGCAGGTGGAAAAACGAAGCGAGTTAGCAAAAATAGCGAAACTATGTGATTTGGAAAAATTATTAAATTCACATCCTTATGATTTATCTGGTGGTGAGCAACAACGAGCGGCACTTGCTAAAGTATTGCTTTTGAAACCGCGAATTTTGATACTTGATGAGCCAACTAAAGGGCTAGATGCTCAGTTTAAGGCGATTTTTGCTAGTATTTTAAATAAATTAAAAGCGGCAGGGGTAGCGATAATCATTGTTAGCCATGACATTGAGTTTTGTGCTGAATATGCTGATGAATGCGTTCTCTTTTTTGATGGCAAAATTGTAACCCAGAATCCACCACGGCAATTTTTCGGTGGCAATAGTTTCTATACCTCGGCAGCAAACCGTATGGCACGACATCTCTTACCCACAGCAATTATCGCTGAGGACATAGTAAAAGCATTAGGGAAAGAACCGATAGTCTTTGAAAGTGTTGATACAAGCGATGATGGTGACATATACTCACTTAAAAAAAGTGCGAATANCAACAAAAGTGAAAAGCGAGAAGATGAACCAACCCGTAAGGAAGCGGTGTCAAAACTTTCGCGACAAACGTTAATGACGATGACGATGATATTTGTGNTTATTCCACTGACAATCTATNTGGGAACGCAATTCTTGGGNGAACGGAGATACTACATAGTTTCATTACTAGTGATTATGGAGACGCTAGTGCCATTTGCTATGGCGTTTGAAAAGCATAAGCCCAAAGCTCGTGAGCTAGTGATAATTGCCGTTTTATGTGCACTTGGGTGGCTCGGAAGAGTGGCATTTTTCATGATACCACAATTCAAGCCGGCAATCGCAATAATTATCATAGCAGGAGTATCGCTTGGTGGAGAAGTAGGCTTTTTGGTTGGTGCAGTAACGGGACTAATCGGCAATATGTTTTTTGGTCAAGGGCCATGGACGCCGTGGCAGATGTTTAGCTTTGGAATCATTGGATTTATAGCTGGAGTGTTGTTTAGAAGGGAAGAGTTAAGGCAGAACAAAATAGCACTTTGTGCTTTTGGAGGTTTTGCAACTTTTGCAATATATGGAGTGATAATGAATTCGGCATCCGTACTAATTTATCAAAACTCACCAACATTGCCGATGTTTATCATTATGTGGATAAAAGGATTGCCTTTTGATATTATTCATGCGGTATCAACAATCATCTTTTTGAGTCTAATAGCTAAACCAATACTCGAAAAGCTTGATAGGATTAAATTAAAGTATGGATTAATAAATANNGTTTAAAAAATNGTGCGTTCCTTAAAAAAAGGANCGCACTTACTTGTTTGGTCTTATCATGTTATAATAAAAAATCGGGGTAAGGTATAAACTCCAATAATAAGCCGAATAAAAGGGAAAACATGAAGATTAATAAAGACGAGCAGAAAATTGAGAAGCAACGCTTAACAGCCACTATTGAGCTGGTTAAACGCCAATTAGAAAAGGCCAAGAATCGCAACGATGAAATCAAAGCGGATGTTATCGCCGCGCGAAAGGAAATGCGTGAAAACAGCGACCATGCGATTGGAAACTTATGGGGTAGTGAAGCTTTTGAAGCTTTAGCTGAATTATCACAATTCACCAATGAAATAAACGACAAAATAATTGATAGTGAAGAAACCCAAGTGAAAATAGGGCGATTGCAAAATATGATTACAGCCCCCTATTTTGCGAGGATTGACTTTAAGTTTGGTGGCGAGGATGAATTCGAAAAAATATATATTGGTAAGACAGCTCTAAAGTCAGACCGTGGCTATGAACGATTTGTTTATGATTGGCGTTCGCCAATAGCTGGTGTGTTTTATCGCTTTATGCCAGGAAAAGCCTTCTATGAAGCGCCAGCGGGACGAATCGATGGAACAGTTGGACTAAAGCGACAATACGAAATCAAAGATGGAGAATTGGAGTATTTTTTTGATGCGGACGTACAAGTGGTTGATGAATTCTTGCGAAAAGCCTTATCTCAAAACACGTCACCACAGATGAAAACAATAGTCGAAACTATCCAAAAAGAGCAAGATATTGTTATCCGTGACATGGAAAATGAATTAATGATGGTTCAAGGTGTGGCAGGAAGTGGCAAGACTTCGATTGCCTTGCATCGGGCAGCGTATTTGATGTACCAAGGTCTATCAGAAAGCCTTACAGCGGAAGATATCTTAATTATTTCGCCGAATTCATTGTTTGAGCAATATATTGCCAATGTCTTACCTGAACTAGGTGAAGAAAATGTTAGCACAGCAATTTGGGAAGAAATAGCTATGATGGTTATAGGTAAGAGAAAACTTCAAGCAAGAGAGCAGTTTCTGGAAAAGATTATCATCAATAATAATCATTCGGAGACAATTAGAAGCAGTATGGTGTTTAAAAGTTCGCCTGAGTTCATTGTAGTACTGGATAGGCTTATTGCTGATCTGTTAAAGAATCAGATTAAATTCGAAGATATCTTTAACAATGGTAGTTGCATTATCAAAAAAGAGGTACTAAAAGAGAAACTTTTAGAGAAAGTAAATATCCCGATAAAACGGCGCCTAAAAATAATTGAAGAATACATTTTGGATGTGATTAGCGACATGAATAGTGGGCGTGTTCATAGCGACAAACGAACTATGGTTAAAGAGTATATGATAAAATGTGCGGCGATTAATATTAAAGGATTATATCAAAAGTTGTTTGAGGACGAAAAGTATTTTGAACAAATAACTTCTGGAATTATAATGCCGTCTAATATCAAGCGGATAATTAAAAGGACGAGGGAGAGTTTGATGTTGCGACAGATTCAGTATGATGATACAGCAGCGTTGGTCTATTTGTCGATAAAAATAAATGGCGAAAAAACTTACCAAGACATCAAACAAGTAGTAATAGATGAAGCGCAAGACTATTACCCACTGCACTTTGAAAATTTCAAATTACTATTTCCGACGGCGAAATTAACAGTTCTTGGTGATGTTAATCAAACATTAGAGAAGATAGAAGATATGTCCTTGTATGAAAACATTAGGAAAACTTTTGACAAAAAAATGGCTAATCTAGTGGTCATGGATAAAAGTTTTCGCTGTACAAGTGAGATTTTAAAGTTTAGCTCAAAGTTTCTAAACCATCATATTAAAGTGGAAAGCTTTAATCGTAAAGGCGAGCAACCACAAATATTGGGTTTCGAAAGCAAAGAACTTTACAAGAAGGCGATTATCAAAAAAATTAATGAATGTCAAGTTTGTGGATATCGCTCGGTGGGATTGATATGCAAAACTAAAAGTAACGTCAGCAAGGTTTATGAAATGCTCAAAAACGAAATAGCTATTCAGATGATTAGTGATGGCAACGAAGTGACACAAGGAACCTTCGTCATCCCAGTATATATGTCAAAAGGGCTGGAGTTTGATGCAGTTTTGATTTGCGATGCTGATATCGAGACTTACTATCGAGAAATCGATAAAAATCTTTTATATGTAGCAACAACAAGAGCCTTGCATCAACTTGACTTGTTCTGCGTGGGAGAGCCAAGTTGTTTTTTGTAAATGATTAAAAAATTAGTAAAACCCCTTTGTCAAAATCAGCGGAGATATATATGTGTCTCGCGCCAATGATGACAAAGGGCTTTTTGCTTACTGTTTTTTCGTTTGAATAAAATCAGTCGGCGAGCAAGCTGTATATTTTTTGAATACAACAGCGAAGTAGTTGCTAGAATTAAATCCTAATGCCATAGAAACGTCGGTAATGGAAGCACAAGTAGGCAGCAGTGTTTTGGCGTGTTCGATTTTTTGTTGATTGATAAAATTTCGTGGTGAAATGCCCATTTCGTTTTTGAATTTTTGTTTAAAGTGAGAAGTCGATAATAAACAAAATCGGGCAATGTCATCTAAAGATAAATCCGAAGTGATATTATCCATAATATAAGTCAAGGCATTGCCGATATCTGGCGTTAAAGGAAAGAGTGTTTCGTTGGAAAAGTTGATTAGTAAACGCAAGTAAATAGTGATGTAACTCGCTACCATATATTCATTGCCGGTGGTTGAAGTCAGCTCAAAGGCTTTAACCAAGATATTTCTGATTTCTTTGTTGTCGGTACGGATATTATGATGGTCGATTTTTTGCAAGTCACTGATTAAGAGATTGGCCGCATCTCGATTCAAAAAGAGAAAGTTATCGGCATCACTAATATCCAGTTGAAGCCAGTAAATCTGACCTAAAGACATGGGTACGCCGTTAGTACTGTGAACTTCGTTGGGAAAGGCAATAAAAGCATCGCCGCCATTAACCTTATATTCCGTGCTATTTACGTGAAATGATATAACACCCTTTGTCACATAAGTAATTTCGAAAGAGTTTTCATGGAAATGAGGCTCTAGTGGTGGAAATGCTGATTGCATAGTGTGAACGCCGAAGGTTCTAAGGCCGGGGACCTGTAGTTGGTTGCTTGTTAAAACAATTCTTTTGCGGGAATGAAAGTAGTCATCCTTCCAATTTATTGCATTATTTTGCATCTATTAAAACACCACCCATCTTCAAATTTGTATGACATATAAAAATTAACGCAATATACTTTTAATAATTATATAATACAAATCACAGAAAAACAATACGATAACTAACAGTAGACAGCATAATGTGTGACGTTTTCAAGAAATGTATGACAATTTGAGTGAACACGCGAAAGAAAGTGAAGATTATTAATGAAATAAAAACAAAGAAGGAGGGATTATAAAAGAAAATTGCAACTTGTCGATAAAACAATCAGAACGTTTGGAGGGAATAACGTATGAAAAACAAAATTTTAGCAGGAATTATGACGATTGCTATGGCGACAATGATGTTAAGTGGTTGTGGCAATAGCGAAACAAAAAAAGAAGAGACAACTGAAACAGAGGCGCCAGTAGAGGCAGAAAAGCCAGAAGAGCAAGAAGCAGCACCGGCAGAAACAGAAGATGAAGAACCAGTAGCGGAAGAAGCGAGTGCAGAAGAAACTTATGATGTTGGTTACATAGTAAGTAATATGAGCCATGAATGGTATCAAAATATTTGTGCTGGAGCAGAACGTCGTGCAAAAGATAAAAATATCAATTTATCAATTTCCGATGCAGCTATGGACTCTAGTAAACAAATAGATTATGCGGAAAACTTTATCACTCAAGGAGTGGATGCGTTAATTATCACACCAGTTGATCCAGCGGCGTTAAACGCGGTAGTAATGATGGCAGAAGAAGCGGGAATTCCGTTAATTGCTGAATCAAGTAAATTTGATGGGATGAAGAGCTTTGTTGGGATTACAGATTTTGATGCATCAAAACAAATTGGGGAATGGATGGCTGACTATGCTGCAGAAAACAACATAGAGATGCAAGTTCTTATCGTAGGACAACCTATCTATGAAGCTTGTCGTGATCGCGTTAGCGGATTCTTGGCAGGCATGGATGAAAAAGGTGCGACATATACAATCGCACAAGAAGTAGATGGTAACGGAACAAAAGAGGATTCTTTAGCGGTAGCGACAGATGCCTTGACGGCTCATCCAGAAGTTAATGTGGTTTTTGGTATCAATGACAACTCTTCAACAGGAGCGATGAATGCAGCTTTAGAACGTGGTATGGATGCAAGCAATCTAACGGTTCTTGGCTTTGGATTTGAAGGTGATGTTGGACGTGAAGCACTTTTATCTGATTCACCATACAAGGCGGCAGTTGCTATGTTCCCAGACTATGTTGGAGCAGCGATTGTCGATGTTGCTAGAATGGCAGCAGCGGGCGAAGATGTTCCTGAAGTATACTCAACTCCAACAACAGTAATTACGGAAGATAATTTCACTAAATATTATACAGATAATGGTGACGGAACTTTTACTACTAATTTCGATGCAATCGACGAATTACTTACAAAATAAATTTTATAGAAAGCCATTAGTATCTCAAAATCCTAATGGCTTTCTATATATATTACGAGGAGAAGTAGTATGCAAAAAAAGAAATGGTTACGTATATTTGAATATGAACAAGTCACTTTGATATTGACGCTTTTATTCATTTGCGTTTTGATATCTCTTTTGAGTGACAAATTTTTGACGGGCAGCAACATCCTCAATATTTTAAGACAATCCTCACAGTATGGGGTTTGTGCTATCGGGATGGTTATGGTTATCCTGCTTGGCGGAATTGATCTTTCGGTGGGGTCAGTTCAAGCCTTAGCAGGAGTAGCTGCTGTCGTTGTTTTAAATAAAACAGATAGTATTCCTTTAGCTATTATCGCAGGAGTACTGATTGGCGCATTTGTGGGGCTTATAAATAGCCTTATCATAACGAAAATGAATATAACCCCGCTTATTTGTACTTTGGGAACAATGTCAATCATTAGCGGTGCTGCACTTGTAGCGACAAAGGCAGTTTCGTTTCAGGTGGCAAATAAGAACTACATGCAAATAGGGATTGGCACGATTGGCGGAATTCCTATTCCTGTAATTATTCTATTTGTCTTAGTAATAATTGCTTATGGAGTTTTAAAGCATACAGTATATGGTAGATACATTTATGCTATTGGCGGGAATAAACAATCTGCGGCGTTAGCGGGGATTCCAGTTGATAGAATCATTATCATCACATATGTAATCGCAGGAATGCTAACTGGATTAGCAGCAGTCATATTAAGTGCCCGATTAGGCTCAGGGCAACCAACGGCAGGAGTTGGTTTTGAGATGTCGGTAATCGCCGCGGTAATCATTGGTGGAGTCAGCTTATCTGGCGGTAAAGGAAGTCTTAGTGGTGCCATGATTGGTGTTTTGACTTTGTATGTGCTTACTAATGGAATGGTTTTGATGGACGTATCTTCTTTTTGGCAAGATATCATGCGTGGGATGTTGATTATTCTAGCGGTTTATGTAGATGAACGAAGAAGAACGCAATCATCCAAAAAGTTAATGCAAGAGAAATTTTTATCGGGTGAACAATAGACTTTTGGAGGTGGAAAATGGAAGACAGACCATATATTGAATTGAAAAATATTCACAAAACATTTCCAGGAGTATATGCGTTGAAAAACGTATCTTTATCTATATGTCCAGGAGAAATACATGCTTTAGTCGGCGAAAATGGAGCGGGGAAATCCACACTTATAAAGGTTATGGCAGGATATCACTTGTATGAGCAAGGAGAATACTTGATTAATGGCAAAGATGCCAATATTCAAACCCCCAATGATGCTATAAAGGCGGGCATTGCCGTTGTTTATCAAGAACTCAATATCGTGGATAGTTTAAGCGTGGCCGAAAATGTGTTTTTTGGCAGACTACCTAAAACTGCACTAGGCAGAGTTTTGTGGAAGAAATTATATCAAGATACAAAGGACATTTTGGAACGGATTGGTTTGAATATTGACCCGAAAAGAAAAGCGGGCTTTTTGAGTGTAGCGCAAAAACAAATGGTTGAGATTGCTAGAAGTATGTCGATGAATCCTAAAGTGATAATTATGGATGAACCTACTTCGGCACTGGCACCTTCGGAAATCAATATAATTCTTAATGTAATTGAAAAGCTAAGAGCTGAAAATATCGGTATCTTGTATATCTCACATAAGCTTGATGAGGTTTTAAAGATTAGCAATCGAATTACGGTTTTACGAGATGGTGAATTCATAGAGTGTGTTTCGACGCCGAAAACCAATGAGAAGAATCTAATAAATCTGATGGTAGGCAGAAGCATGGAACAGATTTATAAGCGTAAATCCTGTGCCGAGGAAGAGATTGCATTAGAGGTTGACGGTTTAAGCACGGATAAAGTAAAAGACATAAGCTTCTATGTAAAGAAGGGCGAAATCGTAGGCTTTAGCGGATTAATGGGCGCCGGTCGGACAGAACTGGCCAAAGGACTTTTTGGCGCCGATGAGCGCGAACAAGGAACAATTAAAATCTTGGGGAATTCATTGAACAAAAATTCGAAAGTTAAAGCGGTAGGATTAGGCATGGGCTTTATTCCTGAGGATCGTAAAGACGAGGGAATTCTCCCGAATCTGACAGTTCGTGAAAATACAACTATTTCAGCCATTACTGCTTGTGCTGAAAAAGGTGTAGTATCCAAGCGTAAAGAAGTACAGGTCACTGATGAAATGATTAAAAATCTTCATATCAAGACTTCGGGGCAAGAGCAGTTGATTGTCAACTTGTCAGGCGGCAACCAACAAAAAGTTTTGCTGGCTCGATGGATGGCGAAGAAAAATTTGAAAGTATTAATCGTTGATGAACCCACTAGAGGGATTGATGTCGGTGCGAAACATGAAATTTATACGCTATTAGACAGCTTGGTTCAAACGGGCTTGGCAGTAGTAATAATGTCATCAGAAATGCAAGAACTCCTAGGTGCTTGTGACAGAATTTATGTAATGCGAAAAGGGCGAATTACTGGAGAGTATTCAGCGCAAGAAGCCACAGCGGAGAAATTGTTAGAAAGTGCTATATAAACCATAACTGTAGTGCGTATTAGAGAAAGAGAGGTACATATGACTTCAAGAGAACGAATTTTAGGGATGCTTAAAGGAGAGTCAATCGATAGACTTCCTTGGTGCGCAGACTTAGCATACTGGATAGACTACCTAAACGACGAACATTTAATGCCTGAAAAATATCTAAAGGACCAAACATTAGAGCAAAAAGAGTTTTTGAGTCAAGGATTGGCGGCACCGTTTAATGGGCGCGGACTACTTGATTTGCACAGAGACTTGGAAACGGGATTTTATCTTCAAGGATACTTTCCTTTTATTCCTATTTATGACGGAGTTGAAGTAATTACCGAGCAAAATGGTGCAATTAGGACCACAACAGTAAAGACGCCTTATGGCGACATGCAAGAGGTGTGGGAATACAGTCGTAGTTCCCATAGCTGGGGACCTCGTGTTCATATGGTTAAAGATGAGGATGATTTGAAAAAAGTCAAATATCTATATGAGCATACGTTCTATGAAGCGGATTATAAGATGGCAGAAGAGCGCAGGGAAATTATGGGTGATATCGGTGTTACGTTAGTATATATGCCAAAATCGCCAATTATGGAGATGATTGCGCTACGTGCTGGCATTGAATCTGTCGTATATATGATAGAAGATGCTCCCGAAGAATGGGAAGAAACCATAGCAGTAATGGATAAAAAGAATACGGAAGCTTGTGAAATAGCGTTAAAATCGCCAGCTGAATGTATCATGATTCCAGAAAATCTTTCATCTGGTTCGATAGGGCAAAAGATGTATCGAAAGTATGCTTTTGACTATGCTAAAAAGTGGACAGATAGAATCCGCGAAGCGGGCAAATATTCTTTCGTGCATTTAGATGGAACGGTCAATCCGCTACTAACAGAAGTGTGTGAGGCAGGATTTGACGTTATCGAAGGACTAACACCATATCCAGTTGGAGATATGAATTATTCGGAAATGCGAGGAATTGCCAACGAGAGAGCTATTTTATGGGGCGGTATTCCTGGTGGATTCTTTGTTCCGGAATTCAGTGATGAAGCATTTGATAACTATGTTATACCATTGATAAAAGATATGCTTAAAGATAAGAGAAGTGTTCTTGCGGTAGGAGATCAAGTCGTTCCAGGGGCAAAGTTTGAACGAATTAAACGAGTAAATGAACTTGTTGAAGCTTATGGTTATTACAAGTAAAGAGAGGGTGAGAAGATGAATTCTTTAGAACGAGTACAGGCAGTATTAGATGGCAGAATACCCGACCGCTTACCAGTAGTGCCGCAAAGCTTCATGTTTGCAACAAAGTCATGCGGATATGATATTGGACAAATTAATAGAAATCCCGCTTTAATGGCAAAGTGTCATGTAGAAGCGATGGAGAAATTCGGATATGATGGATGTGTTATCGACGTTGATGATGCTACATTAGCAGAGGCCTGTGGGGCCAATGCCTTGTACCGTGAGGGAAGTGTGGCAGTAGTCGACGAGAGTAGACCGTGTTTGAAAGATTTAAGAGATATTGATTCACTTAAAATACCCGACCCCTTAAAAGATGGACGGCTTTGTGAGTGGCTAGAGACCACTCAAAGAATTGCTGAGCAAGTTGGCGATGAAGCATGGATTATGGGGCGCGCCGACCAGGGACCATTTAGCTTGTTATGCTTATTACGAGGTGCGCAGGAATTTATGATGGATTTGATTCTAGAAGAAGATGACGTTATATTACATGCGCTAGAATGGACAACCAAAGCACATCATCTATTTGCAAAGGCGCAGTTAGAGGCAGGAGCTCATGTTACTAGTATGGGAGATGCTTATGCTAGCCCTAACTTGATTTCACCAAAAGATTACCGTAAGTTTGCTTATCCGATGGAAAAACGGATAGTTGAAATGATTCAAAGTGAGGAACACCCATATTCAATCCACATTTGCGGTGATGCCACTAGCATTATCAAAGATATGGGTCAGACTAAGGCTAAAGTTTTAGAAATTGACTGGAAAGTAGACATGAAATTGGCACGTGAAGAAATTCCTACATCAACTGTTTTGATGGGGAATGTTAATCCGAGTCAGCCACTTTATCTTGGAACTCCCAAACAAGTGGATGAAAATGTTAAAGAGATTATTCAATCAACAAAGGGTGTAGGACTAATCGTTAGTTCGGGCTGTGCTATGGGCGCGAACACCAACCCTGACAACATGAAGGCGATGGTTGAAGCAACGAAAAAATATGGAAGCCGAGAAAAATTGCTAGAACTGCAAGCAAACGATGGAGAGTGAGGCTCTTATGACGAAGGAAATGTCGATAAACTTAGAAGCGTTATTTAATGACGAAGAAGGGTATTTGCCATTAGTGCTAACTAAGGACTGGCAAATGGCACAACTAAATTATACNCCAANTCAGCTACCTCAAAATTTNGAAAAGCTTGACCAACATACTTTTACTGATGAAACTTTTACGNTGATAAAAGGACGGGCGATGTTAATCACTTATGATGAAACNTCTCAAAANGCNTCACTAACATCAATGGAGTGGGGACGAACATATAATGTCCCCACAATGATGTGGCATAATATTGCGATGGCAGAAGATAGTATTGTACTAATTACAGAAGGGCGAGACGCTCACTTAAAAGGATTTAATCAAATCCCTTTGCCAGAAGTTATTAAAGAAGAAGTTGTTAGACACACAAAGGAGATGTGGGAGGATGTTTTAGTTTAAGAAAGGAGTTTCGATGACGGGAAAAGAAAGATTTTTAACGGCAATGAACCACCAGCAACCTGATCAAATTCCCCTGTTTGATTTTTTGTTTATGCAGGATTTGTTTAAAGAAGTGATTGGTCACAGACCAGAAGTGTATAATGCTGAAGATGCAGTAAACTGTTCTTTCAAATTAGGAATGGACAGTGTGTGGATACCATCTGACGGATTTGCAGGATACGCACCGAAAGTATTAGGGGATGGAATATATCAAGATGAATGGGGAACAACATATCAAAAAAATGATAGTTCTTGGCCAATAGATGCACCCATTGAGTACCCCGTCAAGACTTGGGAAGATTTTAAAAATTGGACGTGCCCTAATCCGCATGACTTGCATCGGACAAAATCTCTTAAAGAGGCTATTTTATTGGCGGACAATCAGATAGCAGTGTTAGGTGGAGTTTTGGGACCTTTTACGACATTATTTTTCCTAATGGGTTTAGAGGATGCCTGCTTTTGTTCTGTTGATGAACCTGAATTATTCCATGCAATTATGCGAACTGCTACTGACTATAATATTGCAGCGGGGCTACATCTTATTGAAGCTGGCGCAGATGCTATTATCATCAGTGAAGACTTAGGATATAATTCAGGAACATTCTTATCACCTGATAATATGCGAACATTTATCCTACCATATCTAAAGGAAATGACAGCGGTATTTAAAAAAGCCGGGACAAAGATTATGTTACATTGTGATGGTAACATTGGCGCAATTCTACCTGATGTAGTACATAGTGGAATTGATGCATGGCAACCATTGGAGCGTAAGGGTAGCAATGATTTGAAATATGTAAAAGAGACATATGGGAAAATTATCACTCCAGTTGGGAATGTAGATTCATCGACGGTATTACCATTTGGAAGCAAGGAAGATGTTATTAGGCAAACCTTAGAATGTATTGAAGTCGCTGGTCCAGGTGGTGGATACATCCTTGGTAGTGACCACTCTTTGCATGATGGAATTCCGGTGTCCAATATTTTAACGATGATTGAGACTGTAAAAAAATATGGCAAATATCCGTTGTGTTTGCCAAAAAACGATTAAAAGCTAAGGAAGCATGATATATCTTGTGCTTCCTTTTTTGTTGTCATACATATTAAAACGCCGCAAAAACACATTGTAATAGGGTAGGAAATAGGATAAAATGAACAAGAAATGCAAAAAACAATCAGTAAGCTTTTGAGTGGAAATGCACAAAAGCAAGAGGTAAAATATGAGAAAATTAGCTTTAGACGATACAATATTACTACAAATTGACAAGCCAGCACGATATATTGGCAACGAGATAAATTCCGTTATGAAAGACAAGGGCAAAGTTGATGTTCGCTTTGCGATGTGCTTTCCGGATGTTTATGAAATTGGCATGTCTCATCTGGGCATTCAAATTTTATATGATATGTTTAATCAGCGTAGCGACGTATGGTGCGAACGTGTGTATTCACCATGGACAGACTTAGATAAGATAATGAGAGAACGACAGATTCCGCTTTTTGCTCTTGAATCACAGGAGCCAATTCGTGATTTTGATTTTCTGGGCATTACTATCCAATATGAGATGTGTTATACCAATATCTTGCAAGTTTTAGAGTTGAGTCAAATCCCACTAAAGGCTGAAGACAGAGGAGAAGATGCCCCGTTAGTTATCGGCGGCGGACCTTGCGCTTACAATCCCGAACCGCTGGCACCATTTTTTGATATGTTTTATATCGGGGAAGGCGAAACGGTTTATTTTGATTTGATTGATGAATACCAAGAAAATAAACAAAAAGGCGGTAGTCGCCAAGACTTTTTGCGAAAAGCAGCGCAGATACCAGGTATTTATGTACCACAGTTTTATACAGTGGATTACCACGAAGATGGTACGATAAAAGAGTTTAAACCTATACATGAAGATGTACCAGCAGCGATCAGCAGCGATTGAAAAACAAGTCGTTATGGATATCTCAGACACATATTATCCTCAAAAACCTGTAGTGCCTTTCATTAAGGCAACACAAGACAGGGTTGTTTTGGAAATCCAAAGAGGATGCATAAGAGGGTGTCGTTTTTGCCAGGCGGGGATGATATATCGACCTACTCGCGAAAGAAACCTTGAATTTTTGAAACAATATGCAAAGATAATGCTTGAAAATACTGGCTATGAAGAAATTTCGCTAAGTTCCTTGAGTTCCAGTGATTATACAAGAATGCCAGAACTGATTGACTATTTGATTGAAGAGTGTCGGCGAATGCACGTTAATATTTCGTTGCCGTCGCTACGAATTGACGCTTTTTCATTAGATGTTATGAGTAAGGTTCAAGATATCAAGAAAAGTAGTTTGACATTCGCACCAGAAGCTGGTTCACAACGCTTACGTGATGTCATCAATAAAGGATTAACTGAAGAAGCGATATTGGAAGGTGCTAAAACTGCCTTTGAAGGTGGATGGTCAAAAGTGAAGCTTTACTTTATGTTAGGGCATCCAACGGAGACGGTTGAAGACCAAAAGGGCATCGCTCATCTATCAGAGGAAATCGCTAAAAAGTATTATGAGATTCCTAAAAGTGAACGTAAGGGCAAATGCCAAGTAAATGTTAGCACAGCCTTTTTTGTGCCAAAACCATTCACCCCGTTTCAATGGGCGACGATGTGTACCAAAGAAGAGTTTTTGAATCGTGCCAAAACAGTCAAAGACGAAATTCGTGGGCAGTTAAATCAAAAGAGCATCAAATATAACTGGCATGAAGCAGATGTGACGATTTTGGAAGGGGTTCTCGCGCGAGGAGATAGGCGTATCGCAGAAGTTGTTTTAAATGCTTACCAAAATGGCGCATTATATGATGCATGGTCGGAATTTTTTGACAATGAAAAATGGGAAAAAGCATTTGGTGATGCAGACGTCAAAGCGGATTTTTACACGACGAGAGAGCGTGATTTGGATGAAGTTTTCCCATGGGACTTCATCAACACTGGTGTAACAAAAAGCTTTCTGCAAAGAGAGTGGAAAGAAGCACATGAAGAAAAGGTGACATCTAACTGTCGGACAAAATGTGCTGGTTGTGGTGCTGCGAAATTTGAAGGAGGTGTCTGTCTTGAAAGCAAGAGTTAAATTCGAAAAGCTAGATTCAATGAAATTTGTCGGGCACCTTGACATGATGCGCTATTTTCAAAAGGCGATACGGCGAGCGGGAATTGATATTGCCTATAGTGGCGGATTTAGTCCGCACATGATTATGTCTTTTGCCTCGCCGCTAGGAGTTGGCGTAACTAGTAGCGCGGAGTACTTTGACATCGAATTGCAATCAGCTATGAATTCTGAAGAAATGGTCAAACGTTTTAATTCGGTAATGGCAAATGGTTGCCGCGTTCTTAGTGTCCGCGAAATACCTGATGCTAAGTCAAGTAAAGGGATGTCGTTAGTTGCCGCCACTGATTACTATATTGATTTTAGAGATGACCTTGCACCAAAGGGCGATTGGAAAAATGCCCTAGAAGGATTTTTCAATCAAGAGCAGATAATTGTGCACAAGAAAACTAAACGAAGTGAAGCTGATGTTGACATCAAGCCGTTTATATATAAGCTCTCAAGTGTAGAGGGGAAAATCTTCATACAAGTTGCTAGTGGTAGCGCTAACAACTTAAAACCAGAACCTGTTGTAGAGGCGATATACCGCTTTTTGGGCGAGGAAATGCCGCTATTCGCATTAATGGTGCACCGCCAAGAAGTTTACGCTGATATCGGCAAGGAAGGGGTACGCGAGCTAGTAACGCTTGAATCATTAGGAGAAGAAATTGAGTGAGAAATTAATTGTTAGTAATCTACAACTTAATAATGTGGAATGTTTGGCGACAGCTATTTGGGATGATACCCTAAACAGGGTATTGGAACTCAACATCAAAAGTAAGGAAAATGAGAGTNTGTTAGGCAACATATATGTAGGNAAAGTCCAGAAAGTAGCCACGCATTTAAATGCGGCCTTTATAGATATAAAACCTAATTTTTCTTGCTATTATCCGCTTGATAAAAACAAGAATCCGCGTATAACTTCACCGCAGCAAAGAACCACCTTAAAAGCGGGTGATGAACTGCTTGTTCAGGTTTCAACCGAAGCCCTAAAATCAAAAATACCAACAGTTACTTCGCACCTAAATATAGCAGGAGAGTTATTGGTCTTGACGGTGAATAAAGGAGGCATAGGTCTTTCCAGGCAGCTTGATGAGGAAGCGAGGACGCGATTGAAGGGCTTATTGACACCGCATTTGCGTACTAATGTTGGAATTGTTGTAAGGACAAATGCAGCACTTGCTAAGCCAGAAGCTGTTCTCCAGGAGTTAGAAGAGCTACATGAAAGATTGGACAATATCTATCACTTAGGTAACACGCGTACGTGCTATTCACTAATAGAGTCAGCCGTGCCGGCATATATTCAAAATTTGAAACATATTAAAAACGCTAATTTGACGGAGATAGTCACTGACGACGAAGAGACTTTTGACTATCTGAAAACATATTTACAGGGATTACAAAGTACAGTTACTGGCAAATTACGTTTTTATGATGATAAATTGTTGCCCTTAGCAAAGCTATATTCACTAGAAAGTACGATTGATAATGCCACGAAGGAAAAAGTATGGTTAAAGTCTGGCGGTTTTTTAATGATTCAACAAACGGAAGCATTTGTTGTTATTGATGTTAATAGTGGTAAGTATCAAGGCAAACAAAGTGACGAATCTATTGGCACCCGAATTAACCTTGAAGCGGCAAAAGAAATCGCATTAGAATTGCGTCTACGCAATCTTAGTGGTATAATTCTTATAGATTTTATAAACATGAACAACCAAAAAACACAAGATGAATTGCTCGAAACCTTAAAGCGACTCTTGCAAAAAGACAGCGTTAGGGCAGTAGTAGTAGATATGACGCAACTTCAGATTGTTGAGGTGACCAGAAAGAAAGTCCAAAAATCACTAGTTGAACAGATAGCTGGAATTCTTTGACTTGACAGAAAGGGTATTTATATGAACAAAATCGCTATTGTCACTGATACCAATGGCAGCATTACTAAAGAAGAAGGACAAGAACTGGGTATCCACGTACTTGCAATGCCTTTCTTTATCGATGAAAAATTATACTTGGATGGTATTGATTTGACCCAAGAGGAATTTTTCCGAAAATTAGAAGAGGGATGTGATGTATCGACTTCACAACCATCACCAGCGTCGATTACGGAACTGTGGGACAATTTACTAAAAGAGTATGACGAGGTGGTTCATATTCCGATGTCTAGTGGCCTAAGTGCTTCTTGTGAAACGGCCTTAGGAATAGCGCAAGACTATGATGGGAAGGTTCAAGTAGTTGATAGTCAACGAATTGCTCTCACTCAGAAAAGTTCCGCACTAGATGCCGTTGCTTTGGCGACACAAGGCAAAGATGCCAGTGAAATAAAAGAAATACTTGAACGCGAAAGATTAGAATCTAGTATTTATATAATGGTAGATACGTTGGAATACTTGAAAAAGGGCGGACGTATCACGCCGGCTGCGGCAATGATTGGAACTGTTTTAAAATTAAAACCAGTACTACAAATCCAAGGCGCAAAGCTAGATGCATTTGCTAAGGCAAGAAGTCAAAAACTAGCCAAAAAGATTATGACTGATGCCATGAGAGATGATTTTAGAAAGAGATTTGCAACTGCCTATAAAGATGGCAATATGCGCCTTGGCATTTGCCATAGTGCCAATGAAGCCGAAGCAAAGGTATTTGCTGATGAATTAAAGCAAGTTTTCCCGAAATGTAAAATAGAAATAGCACCATTGCCATTAAGCGTTGCGTGCCACATAGGACCAGGTTCTTTGGCAATTACTAGTGCTAAGATTACGGGATGATTAATGAAGCGCATAAATATCACAAAAACGCTTGAAAATAGGGCTTTCTTGTGATATTATTATACGAGTGCCGCGCAGAGAGGTATAAGTATACATTTGTATCACCGAATCTGGCGAGTAATGATAATAGGAGGTGTGCCATATGTACGCAATTATTGCAACAGGTGGTAAACAGTACAAAGTAGCTGAAGG